>OKWG01000575.1_pt1 | contig 12389 bp, 8 predicted proteins | sample 1607091 | NCBI WGS metagenome assembly OKWG01 (sample SAMN04414080, study PRJEB24778) | human gut metagenome | material: faecal | host: Homo sapiens
ATCTTTATCGGAATACGGAAACCGCCGATAACCGGTTTGCTTTAGAAACGGCCTATGGAGAAAAAAGCAAGCTGATACTGGCGGATGGAACAGTTGTATGGTTGAATGCCGGTTCTTCCTTACAGTATGCCGGTAACTTCAATTCTAAAAACAGGGAAGTCTTTTTAACTGGTGAAGCTTATTTCGAAGTGACTAAACAGTCAGATGGAACTCCTTTTGTGGTTAAAACGGACCAGTATAGTGTATTGGTCAAAGGAACAAAGTTTAATGTATCTTCTTACCCCGAAGATATTTCTGCCAAAACGACATTATTGGAAGGCTCTATCGATATTTTATATAAAGGAAGACATATTCCGGTTGCACCGGGAGAATTGCTTAGTCTTGACAAACAAAATGGAAGTTTTTCCCGTCAGAGGGTTCAGGCATCTCAATATAAATCCTGGACCGAAGGCAGAGTTGAATATGATAAAATCACGCTCAATGAGCTGGCAATCCGTCTATCCCGTAAATATGATGTTCAGATTCATTTGGGAGACGACTTGGAAAAAGATATGGCTTTCCGCGTATCGCTTCGCAATGAAGAGACAGTCGGAGATGTCTTTCAAGCTTTATCCGAGATTATTCCGATCCGTTATGAACGGCGGGGCCGGGATATTTATATTCGAAAACAATAGCGCAATTGTTAATATATTATTAAATCTAATTCTTTAATTTATTGGTTTATGTATAGAAAACATGTAGGAAGGGCGTTAATCCTTGCCTTGATGCTTTCTGGAGCCACCTCCATGAATGCACAGCGGATCACCCGGCAATTTAAAAATGTTCCTTTAAAAACAGTATTAGCGGAAGTAGAGAAAGAACTACAGTATTCCATCATTTACAAGAAAGACGAGGTAAATGAACGGAAGCAGATTACGCGAGATTTTAAAGATGCATCCTTGGAAGAAGTGCTATCTGCCATATTGGATAATGGATTGTCTTATTCCGTCCAGGGCAAGATGATTGTAATTTCCAAGAAAGAAGCTGCGGAACCATCTATCACTCAGCAAAAGCAGATCATCGTGAAAGGTATTGTGAAAGATGAAAATGGCGAACCTGTTGCCGGTGCGAATGTTGTTGAAAAGGGAACGTCTAATGGTACGATTACGGATATGGATGGGAATTTCTCTTTGTCGATATCCGAAGGTTCCAAATTAAGTATAACGTACATCGGATATTTGGACAAGGATGTTGCGGTTAGTAAAGGTAAGACAACATTGAACATCCAATTGAAGGAAGATACACAAGCTTTGGATGAAGTGGTTGTGGTTGGTTATGGTTCTGTCAAAAAACGCGACCTGACAGGATCTGTTTCACAGATTTCATCTTCATCGATTCAGAATCAGGCTGTGATGAAAGATCCTATGCAAGCATTGCAAGGTAAAATTGCAGGTGCGGATATTACGATGGGAAACTCTCCCGGAGCATCTTCTACCATTGTGATCCGTGGATATAATTCGATCAATGCGGGCAATGATCCATTGATAGTGGTGGATGATGCTCCGTTCGGAGGAAAGATCGATGAGATCAATCCGGCAGAAATCGAGTCGATTGATGTTTTGAAAGATGCTTCATCCACTGCTATTTATGGTTCTCGAGGAGCAAATGGTGTTGTTATCATTACGACAAAACGTGCCCGTAAGGAAGCTAAACTGTCTGTTAGTTATGACGGATATGTCGGTGTGTCCAAGTCATTTAAAAATTATGATATGATGAGCGGTGAAAAATATGCAGACTGGAAAAGAATGGCTAATTATGGAAAGACAGATAAGGAAATATTTGATGATATTCAATTAAAAGCCTTGAACTCCGGACAATTTGTAGATTGGCAAGATTTGATGTTTAGCGGTACGGGCTATAAAACGGATCATAATGTCAGTATCAACCAGTCGAATGGTCGTAACCGTAATATGTTAGTGTTAGGTTATAATAAAGACCAAAGTATTATTGATAATATGGGATATGAACGTTTCTCTGCCCGTATTAATGGGGATATGGAATTAGCAAAGAACTTGAAAGTCGGTTATTCTTCTTTATTGGCACTGACAACCCGTAATAATGGAGATAATAGTGTTTGGAAATATGGTACTGTACTGGATCCTTTAACGGAGGTGTATGATGAAAATGGTGATTTACGCTTCTATAATAGTGGTTGGTATCAGACGGTATTGCATTCGAATCCTTTGTTCGATACTGATAAGAATAATGTAGACAATAAAGAAAAACGTACCCGTATCCTTTTGAACTTATTTGCAGATTGGGAAATAATCAAAGGCTTGAAATTCCGAACAAGTTTGACATATGGCTTGTCGTCAATCGAGAATGGAGTTTATAAGAGTTCTACTTCTCAAGCTCGCCAGTTGGCTTCTCCGTCTGCTGAATACAAAAAAACGAACGAGCAACAGATTACTTTTACGAATGTCCTGAATTATAAGAAGGTATTGAATGATCATAGTTTGGATGTATCGTTGGTGCATGATATGCAGACAGATAAAGCAGAATTGGTCGGTTTGACTGGACAGGATATGCCTTATTACGGTTCGTGGTTTAATGTGAATGAAGCACCGGATGTATTTACACGTCTTTCTTCTGTACGTAAATGGGCTTTGTTGTCATTTATGGGAAGAGTTAATTATACATTTAAGGATCGGTATTTGTTGACATTGACTGGACGTTACGATGGCTCTTCCCGTTTGGCAAAAGGTAATAAATGGGACTTCTTTCCGTCTGTTGCATTGGCTTGGCGTATGAATGATGAGTCTTTCCTTCGGGAAGTTGATTGGCTCTCTAATCTGAAATTACGTTTGAGCTGGGGTAATTCCGGTAATACGGCAATTTCTGAGTATGCAACACAAGGAGCTTTAGGTAAATATGTGTATTATTTCGGGACAACCGAGCAGTCGGCAATGGGATATCTGCCTACCGAGTTGGCTAATAATCAATTGGGGTGGGAAAGTACAGAAGAGTATAATGTCGGTGTGGATTTTGGTTTCTTGAATAACAGGATCAGTGATTCTATTGACGGATATATTCGTAATACACGTGATCTATTGATGAAACGTAATTTGCCGATCAATACAGGGTATGAATTTACTTGGCAAAATGTAGGTAAGACACGTAATTCGGGTATTGAAATAGCCTTGAACACTGTACCTGTTGTGACAAAAGATTTCAGATGGACAGTAGATTTGACTTTTGGCTATAACAAGAATGAAATTGTCGAGTTGTTCAATGGAAAGGAAGATAGTCCGGGAAATAAATGGTTCATTGGGCAACCTCTCTACGTTGAACGTCTGTATAAATATATAGGAGTTTGGCAATATGGAGAAGAGGAGGAAGCGGCAAAGTATGGACGTGAACCTGGTAATCCTAAAATAGAAGATGTAAATAATAATGGGGTTTATGATGAAGGCGATTTGCATACATTCAATAAAATACCCAAATGGACAGCAGGACTTTCTACAGGATTCTATTATAAGAATTTCGATTTGAATGTTTATTTCTATACACGTCAGAAGTATGGACAGCTATTAGGAGTATTGACTGACGAGGCTGGATCAACTCGTTATAATCATCTGGATGTTGATTTTTGGACACCGGATAATCCTTCTAATGCTTGTCCGAAACCTGCGATAACTAATCCACAGGAGTTATTGGTGTCAAGTGATTATGCTTATCGGGATCTGTCATTTATACGTCTGAAAAATATTAATTTGGGATATACTTTACCGAAAGAGATTTCGAAAAAGTTTTATAGTGAAAAATTCAGGGTATATTTTATGGTTGAAAATCCATATACATGGACAAAGAGTGATTATGTAGGACTGGATCCGGAAAACTGTAATAGCTATACAGACCACCGTCCGTTAACCTCGTTTATATTTGGAGTAAATGCAAGTTTCTAATAATCTGATTAATTGAAAGTAGAATATGAAAATACTAAATAAAATATTGATAGGTTCGTTGTCTCTGCTATGTTTGTCGTCTTGCGACTTCTTGGATGAGACGGCTTATAATAAAGTGACTGTTGGTAATTTTTATACGACGAAAGATGGTATAACCAATGGTGTCAATGGATTGTATTCAACCTTAAGGGGAATGTATATACAGGAATACTTGATTTATATGTGTGAAGGTCCTTCGGATATATGGATCGGTCATCAAGGACATGAGCAATGGTATAATTGGACGATTGATGCGACAAATGCTGATGTCAGGAGTTTCTGGTATAGTTGTTATAAATCCGTGAATCAGTGTAATGCAGTTATTGAGAGTCTGGAAAATAATGATATTCCTGGATTGGATGAAGATCTAAAAACACGTTTTCTTGCAGAATCGTTATTTATCAGAGCACACTATTTTTATCATCTGGTACAGCAGTTTGGTGATATTCCTATGCCGTTGAAGCCGACAAATTCAGTAGAGACTACTGCACATAAAACAAAAGTAGATGAAGTTTGGAATCAAATTGTTACAGACTTGGAATTTGCTGTAGAAAACTTGCCGGAAACTTACCAGGCATCTGAATTCGGGCATATAACAAAATATGCAGCTATGCACCATCTGTCGAGAGTGTATCTTACTTTGAAACGGAGTGATGACGATTTGAAAAAAGCTTTGAATTATGCCGAGCAGGTGATCAATTCTGGTAAATATTCGTTGGTTAAATCGCACGCAGAATTATGGGATATCAATAATAAAAATAATTCGGAAGTCCTTTTCTCTGTTTTGTATACGCAAAATGCGGAATTAAATGGAGATGGTAATACAGCCCATATGTACTTTTGTTCAGCCTATTCGGAAGAACATCCTGCTGTAAAGAGAGTTATTGAGTATGGCAGACCTTGGAGCCGTGAGCGTTCTTCTGATTTTGCAATAAGTTTGTTTGACAAAACGAAAGATCAACGTTGGGATGATTGTTTTATTTCTCGGTGGAATGTAACGGAAAATTCTGTGACGGAGAATGTTTTCAGCCCGTTTACCAAAAAAGTGGAAGAAAAGGTTTGGACAAAAGGAGAGTTGGCCATGATTGATCCAAGAGAACCTTGGACACCGGAACAGATTAAAGAAGTTTGGCCTGTTTTGGTATTTCTTCCGGAATATATGCGTGAACAAATCGATCCTCTGATGGATGTCCAGTCTGAGCAGAATCCGAATGCGGAATGGCCGTCGAATACTCGTTTTACTTCTTATAAAATGTATGCTTATTTGGTGAAACATTTGGATCCCCTGCGTCCAGAAGTTAACTGGACAGCCGGATCGCGTAATGTTTTTGTTTATCGTTTGGCTGATACATATTTGTTGGCTGCTGAAGCTGCATTCCTGTCTGGAAATACTCAGAAAGCAGCTGAATATATTAATGTGGTTCGTCGCCGTGCCGCTGTACCTGGGCATGAAGCGGAGATGGAGATTAAGTCTTCCGATGTGACGATTGACTTTATTTTGGATGAAAGAGCTCGTGAATTGATGGGAGAAATGCATCGTTGGTATGATTTGAAACGGACGGACAAATTGATGGAGCGTATGAATGATCCTGAAATCAGTCCTATGACTGCAGGGAAATTTAAAGATTATCATGTATTACGCCCGATACCGCGTGATCAGTTGACAAATGTTTCGAATCCGGAGGAATTTACCCAGAATCCTGGTTATGGCAATTAATCATTTAGAATCAATAAAAATGAGAGTATATGTTTTATTATTGACTTGTTTGTTTTTCTCGTTGCTGGGTAAACCCCAGCAACCGAGGATGATGTATGAAGATACTTCTCGTCGTGGAGTTCCTTTTTCAAAAGATCCGCATGTCGTGAATTTTCAGGGACGTTATTTGATGTATTATACGCTTCCACCGAGATTGGATGTATCTGGTTCTGGTGCTAACATTGGCATCGCATCCAGTAAAGATTTGGTTAATTGGTCGAAAGTCGGTGAAATAACGCCGGAAAAGAATGCCGTTTATGAAAAGAATGGGCTTTGTGCACCTGGTGCTTTAGTTCGGGATGGTAAAATTCATTTGTTTTATCAAACCTATGGAAATGGAAAAAATGATGCAATCTGTCATGCTGTGTCAACTGATGGTATCCACTTTGATCGCGACCCGAGTAATCCGGTTTTTCATCCGACGGGTGATTGGAACTGTGGACGGGCTATTGATGCTGAAGTTTGTGAATTCAATGGAAAGTATTTTCTTTATTTTGCAACTCGTGACAAGGATTTTAAAATACAAATGCAAGGAGTGGCAACAGCTTCTTTGAATACTGATTTTAACAGGGAAGACTGGACACAAGCTTGTGATAAATCGATCTTGTATCCAGAGTGTGATTGGGAGGGAGAATGTATTGAAGGTGCCTCGATTGTTAAGAAGGATAATAAACTGTATATGTTTTATGCCGGAGCTTATAATAATGCTCCTCAGCAGATCGGGGTTGCTGTCAGTGAAGATGGTTTGAACTGGAAACGTCTGTCGGAAGAACCTTTTTTACGAAATGGAAAACCGGGAGAATGGAATTCAAGTGAATCTGGTCATCCTCACCTTTTTACCGATCTTGACGGACGGACTTATTTGTTCTATCAAGGTAATAATGATCATGGTAAGACTTGGTATATTACACAGCAAGAAGTTTTATGGAAGGATGGTAAACCTTACTTGAAATAAATAATGTATATGGCTTGCCCTTTGTTTCCCTGTTTAATGGTAAAAGGATAGAAGGATAGGCTGTATCATTTATTGTAAATCCGATTTACGAATTTATTTAGAAGAATATTAGTTACATTTGTCAATTAAAAAAGATCAGATAGTATTTATGAAGCAACTTGTTTTGATTATTCTATTGTTATGGGGAAACTTTCAGTTAGTTTTATCACAGGGCTCTTCTGCTCGTCCCTTCATGCTATACGGCGATACCTCCCGTGTCGGGGTCCCTTATTCGAAAGATCCGCATGTGGTTAATTTTCAGGGGTGCTATTTGATGTACCATTCCATTCCGCCGATGAAGGGGGAACCTGATTCCGGATGGAATATTGGGATTGCGGAGAGTAAGGATTTGATGAACTGGACGAAGGTGGGCGAGATCACGCCTGCTCCCGAAGCTGATTATGAGAAGAAAGGACTTTGTGCACCCGGTGCGTTGGTGAAGGATGGAAAGGTGCATTTGTTTTATCAGACATACGGGAATGGGAAGAAAGATGCCATCTGCCATGCCATATCGGATGACGGCATTCATTTTAGAAGGAATCCGACGAATCCGATTTTCCATCCGGTCGGAGATTGGACTTGTGGGCGTGCCATAGATGCAGAAGTGTGTGAGTTCAAAGGACGCTATTTCCTCTATTTTGCAACCCGCGATAAAAACTACGACATCCAGATGCAGGGAGTAGCTGTTGCTCCGGGCAATACCAATTTCAACCGGGAAGACTGGGTACAGGTAACGGATTCCTCTATCCTGTATCCCGTGTATCCGTGGGAAGGAAAATGTATCGAAGGGGCTTCGATCGCAAAGAAAGGTGGCAAACTTTATATGTTTTATGCCGGAGCTTACAATAATGCCCCTCAACAGATCGGAGTGGCGGAAAGCGAAGACGGCATTGTCTGGAAACGTCTTTCGGAAGAACCTTTCCTTAAGAACGGCAAACCCGGCGAATGGAATTCCAGCGAATCCGGTCATCCTCATATTTTTACCGATTTGGACGGTCGAACTTATCTGTTCTATCAGGGAAATAACGATAACGGAAAAACCTGGTATATTACACAGGAAGAGGTGATTTGGAAAAATGGAAAACCTTTTCTGAAAGGTAAGTGAAAAACGATCATAAACGAGGCTGCGTGTCAAAATGTATGAGGGTATGTCAAAACTGTCCTGTTCCCGTGCTTGACGCGGGATCGCATTAAAACCGACCTTATAAAAATCTGATTGATAAGGTCTGTCCTTTTGCGGCCCCGCATCAAGTGCGGGGACAAGGAGATTTTGACACACCCCCCTTTTACCAAACCTTCCTGTTCAGTATGCGGACCGAGTTGAAGACCGCCAGCAGAGCGACACCGACATCTGCGAAGACTGCTCCCCACAACGTGACGTATCCCAATGCACCAGCCAACAGTACAATCCCTTTTACACCAAGTGCCCCTATGATATTCTGACGGACAATTGTACGTGTCTTGCGACCGATAGCGATAGCCGTTGCGACTTTGGACGGCTGGTCGTTCTGGATAACGACGTCGGCACTCTCGATCGCTGCATCCGAACCGAGTCCGCCCATCGCAATCCCTACATGGCTTAGTGCCAATACCGGAGCATCGTTCATTCCGTCTCCGACAAAAGCTACGGATTTACCCGGCTCTTCAACCATTTCCCGGATATGCGTCGCCTTATCTTCCGGCAACAGGTTTCCGTATGCCAGGTCGATGTCTAAACGTTTGGCAAAAGACTCGACAATCTCTTTTTTGTCACCCGACAGTAAACGGATATCTGTCACTCCTAACTTCCTCAGTTTGGCAATCGCCTCCACTGCATCGTCTTTCAATGTATCGGACAATAGTAGATGGCCGGCATATTTTTTATCGATGGCGCAGATAACTACGGTCGCTACTTGGTCGGACAACTCTTCGGGAATGGAAATCCCGCGCTCTTTCATTAAGCGGATATTCCCGACAAGCATTTCCTGTCCACCGATGACGGCCTCCACGCCGTGTCCGGCCAGTTCATGCATCTCCGATACGCTTGCTGCGGAGATATTCTGTTTCTTTGTGTAGCGGACGATCGCTTGTGCGATCGGGTGAGTACTTTTCTGTTCGACGGATAAAAGCAAGGTCAATAGTTCCGACTCGGAAATTCTATGCGCCTGCATATCCGTCACGTCGAAGCAGCCAGTGGTCAATGTACCTGTTTTGTCGAATGCAATGGTATTTATCCGGGTGATGGCATCCAGATAATTACCACCCTTGAACAAGATGCCGGCACGTGACGCCGCTCCGATACCTCCGAAATATCCCAACGGTACGCTGATTACCAAGGCACACGGACAGGAGATAACTAAAAAGACCAATCCCCGGTACAACCAGTCATGAAAAACGTATTGGAAAGACGGCATCATCAATCCGGCAAATGCCGGAACCGTGACGATCAGCAAAGCCAACACGATCACGGCAGGCGTATAGAACCGTGCGAACCGACGAATGAACAGTTCGGCAGGAGCTTTACGCTCGGCTGCATCTTTCACCAGCACTAAAATGCGGGCTAATGCGCTTTGTTCATAGGGACGGTTCACTTCTATGCGGACGGTTTGTCCCAGTACGATCATTCCCGCCAGGACTTCATCCCCTTTCCGAAGTATGCGGGGCATGCTTTCGCCTGTCAGGGCGGAGGTGTCGAACGATGCTTCGGTTTCCTGTAAAATCCCGTCGAGCGGTATGCGTTCGCCCGGTTTTACCTCGATTCGTTCACCTGTCCGTACCTCTTTCGGGGAGACATTGATATAATTACCTTCACGAAATACGTTCGTACGTTCGGGACGGACATCAAGCAGACGGCTGATATTTTGTGAAGCACGTTCGACAGCCCTGTTTTGCAGCATTTCTCCAACCGTATAAAAAAGCATGACAGCTACAGCCTCCGGATATTCGCCGATGCTGAAAGCTCCGGTCGAAGCGACCGACATCAATGTAAACTCGGTGAAGAAGTCTTTTCGCAAAGCCTCGTGATAAGCTGCCCGTATGACAGGCAGTCCTACTGGGAGGAAAGCAGCCAGATACCAGACGAGCTTTACTGTCGGCGAGAACCAGCCTTGTCCGGTATGGTTTAAGATGAGCCCCACAATGAGCAGGATGAAAGACAGGATCGGCAATACCACGTTCGGGTGTTCTTCTCCTTTATTATGTCCGCAACTGCATCCGCATCCTGAGTGGCAAGTTGTTTTAGCTTCCATGATTCAATCTGTTTTTATTATTCCGATGCAAAGAACCGAAGATATTTTTGCAACTCGATTGCGTTTTACAGATTTGGGGACTTGCATGCCGGGCAGATTCCTTTGACCGTGTAGTTGATCGTATCCATGATGAAGCCTTCGGGCAACTGCACGACCGGGATTTTTATATGATCCATACAATAGGTCTTGTGACAAACCTCACAGTAGAAATGGATATGCCTGTTTTCAATAAAGCACGTCTCGGTGTCGCTCCGGCAGATTTCATATTTCATCGACCCGCTTCGGTACTCGAAAGCGTGGGTGGCGTGATGCTCCAACAAGATCGCTAAAGAGCGTGAAATGGTCGATTTGTCCAATGTTTCCAGTTGTGCCTCCAATTCGAGCAAGGAAATGGGATATGTTTGTTCCGACAGTTTCTGCAATATAAGAATTCGGGCGGCTGTCGGGCGTACGCCTTTATCTTTGAGTTTCTCTTCGCATTGTTTTGTTGACATGACTTTACTCTTTTTCTCGATACGGTAAAAGTACAACAAAATTAATGCAACTGAGTTGCAAACTTTTATTTTGATTATTCTGATATTTTTCGCTATTTCGCATCTATTATGGAATTACCAGAGGAGCAAAATAAGTTGAAGGAGATCGCTGCCGGAAATGTGGAAGCTTTCGAGCATCTATTTTTCCAGTACCAACCTCGGTTGGTAAATTTCCTTATCGGTCTGACACACGATAAGGAAGTCAGTCGTGATATGGCCCAGGATTTGTTTCTCTCGTTGTGGAAAGACCGTGAAAAACTTAAAAATGTCCGTTCTTTTTCCTCCTATCTATTCCAGATGGCGCGTTTTACCGTGTACGACTATTTCGACCGTCTCATTGTCTCGGAAAAATATACGAACGAATACCTGCAGGATGCCTGCCAAGCCGAATCAGAGGAAGAAGCCTTGTTCGTCCGCGAGCTGCAATCGATCATCAACCGTACGGTCGAGCGCATGTCTCCCCAGCGAAGCAAAATATACCGGATGAGCCGTGAGGAAGGTTTGTCTAATGACGAAATCGCCAAGCGCCTCGATATCAGTAAACGGACAGTGGAAAATCACTTGACCGCCGCCCTTGCCATTCTTCGAAAAGTCCTTTATCTATTTTTTCTTTTGCACACTTGAACCGTATTGTCAAATATGATCTCGACATTGTCGAAAACAAACTACACTTAAATCAAATCAGCCAAACAGAATGAAAGAAAGTTGAGAAAAAAGGCATATTCGATTGTGTGTACTCCCACAGCAAACCGACTCCATTATAAAGCATGGGATTTTATGACAAATGATAATAATATAAAACGAATCATACAGCTTTATTTCGGAAAGCATTTCTCCCGTTCGGGACGTGTCCTGTTCGGCCGCTGGCTACGGGCGGAAGGCGAAGCTTCTGAAAAGAGCGATATGTTGCAGGCCTTTTGGGAACATTTGCCTGCAGAGGCGACTGCTGAAACCCGCGAAGACTGGGATGCCCTGCAAAGACATTTACAGGTTGAACCGGTCCGTCGGAATACTATCCCGATGTATCGCGGGTGGATCAAATATGCAGCGGTAATTGCATTGATGTTATTAACGGGAGCAGTGACCTTTTTTGTTACGGATCGCCTACAACCTGTCCGGCATGTAGAGATGGCAGAGTTGTTTGTCCCTTATGGTGAGAGCCGGCAGGTCATTTTGCCGGATGGTTCGCAGGTATGGGTCGATGCCGGTTCACTGCTCGTTTACCCGAAAGACTTTACGGATACGGAAACCCGTACGGTTTACCTGACTGGCGAAGCGTCGTTCACGGTTCGGAAAAACACGGAAAAACCTTTTATTGTGAAGACGACTTATCTGGACGTGCAGGCTTTGGGTACGGTATTTACAGTAGCTTCCTATCCGGCTGATTCTTGCACGAGCACGATCCTGGAAGAGGGGAGTGTCAAAGTGGATGTAAAGGCAGGCGAACACCTGCCGGCTATCTTGAAGCCGAACGAACGTCTGGTTTATTCGCATGCGGCGCATACGGTAACGGTCCGGCCGGTCGATGCTTTGCTTTATAAGATGGAGCGTAGCGGCTACCTGATTTACGAGAATGTTTCTTTCAGCCATCTGATGGCTTCGTTGGAACGGAAGTTTAACGTGACGATTCATTATAATTCCCAGAAATATGCGAACGAATATTACAATGTCAAGTTCGCCCCGCATGAAACCTTGGAGGATGTGCTGACTGTTTTGCGGCAGTTGATCGGCATTCATTTTAAGATAAAAGGAAAGGTTGTATTTATAAATTAAAAATAGAGGAGAGGAACAGGATGAACAAAAGAAAACCGGAAAGAACGAAAGTGCGAAAATCCCTCTTTCCGGCGTTTGAAACCGAATTGTGACTTTTTGGGACTCAACGTAAAACGTTGGAAA
>OKWG01000586.1_pt1 | contig 12261 bp, 13 predicted proteins | sample 1607091 | NCBI WGS metagenome assembly OKWG01 (sample SAMN04414080, study PRJEB24778) | human gut metagenome | material: faecal | host: Homo sapiens
GTTGTTTCGTGTGGTAACTTAACAATAACGGATTATGGAAAGTAATTCCACTGCTTTTTAATAAAAATAAAACTGCGCCACAGCCTTGGCAGGCCATCGCGCAGCGATTTTGTTCAATCGGAATTTGAGGAGGTGTTCATATGAAGAGAGCATTGCTTTTTATTTTCATGACGGTTTGTGTATTAGGAATGTCCGCCTGCAGCAGCAAAGACGCCATGCCAGAAACATCAGATTCTGCCAGCAATCCGGTTCAGAATACAGATATCAGTAATCTGAATGGAGGAAAAATCTGGTCTGAACAAGATATTGTGTCGATGTTCTCTCTTGTGCAAGAAACAGATTGGGAATACATAGACTGTGTTTTAATTCCAGATCATGCTAGTGACCGTGTTGGTGCAGTACTCTTCCGGAACGATAAGGAGCAAACAAGCAATGTTGCGTTCTTTGATGCAGACGGATACTTTCAACAGTATGGCACATATGCAAGAATGTCTGACGAACCTGATTTTCAGTATCTCGGAGGTGGTGCGGTAACATTTAAGCTGGAAACAGAAGATGGTATAATCTATAACTACACGATCACAATCTCGATCGATGACAGTAATGTGAATTTTAAAGCGGAAGATGATTTGCCAAAATAAATTCAAGTTTGTCGTTCTAAAAATTCAACTGAATAATCCCAGCAAAAACCGCTGCTACATGGAAGCTAACAAACCATGCAACAGCGGTTTTTCTTTATCGTTTTTTCCTCTGGCTGATAGGCGTTCCCATTTTCTTTGATTTTTTGAGAATCCGAATCAGCCAGCGAAATTCTTCGTCTGACAGATTTTTATAGTTGATACCAAGCTGCTTGCAGTAAAGGACAACCAGCTTTTCATCCCGGCTGCCCTTGAAATTTTCGACCGCTTCCAGATTTTCTTTCAGTTCATCGGCAACGGTGGTCTGGGGCGCACTCTCACTGTCCTTTTTGTGAGCTTCCCGAATATCCCGGATAATGAGGTTGAGGTCATCCAGAACCATGTGGCTGAAATATTCATCATCGCTGATATGGGCGGCTTGCAACACTTTCAAATGGGGGTCATCTTCGCCGGGGCGATACCGTTCAATGATTTCATGCCGGACGGTATCGACAAGGGCGTTGAGGTTTTGAATCTGCATGGTGGCAATCCCATCCACATAAATCTCAATGTCCGCAAGAAACTTGATAAAGTCCTTATGGGTGGCAAGTTCGCAGAGCAGACGGTTGTTAATCCGACCGCTTTTCAGAAGTGCTACCATCTCATCACTCAAATGCAGCTCCCTTAATGGCGTGTTGATCTCCGCCCGGTTCTCTGTCCGGCAAAAGAGATAATCGAGGGACACCCCATAAAAATCTGCCAGCAGGATAAGGTTACCATGATTGATTTCCTTATAGTCATCTTTTTCATAACTGCCAAGAGCCGATTTTGAAATACCCGTTTGCTCTGCCAGTTCTTCCAGTTTTAATCCTTTGTTTAATCGTAAATCTTTTAGCCGTTCCTGTATTGTAGTAGCTCCGTTCATTGAAGCAGCTCCCCCTTTTTGACAACATATATAACCGTTGAATTGATTATACCATATCAATTCCGCAATCGTGGAAATTTCTGATTTTTCCCCGAATTCCTACTTTGTGGACATACGGCACAGGGCACAAAAATGTTCTATGATACAGGTAGTTCATCGATGGATTATTCCAATCGAATGACCAGCCTGTGTGGGATATGCTTCCCCGGCGATGTAGTGCCATGACTTTTGGCAGGGATGTGGAGGAACCCTTACCAAAACGAGCATACCAAAGGGAGCGATACGCCGCTGTGAGATTCAGGGGAGGAACGACACCGGGGAGAACTGGCGAACTGACACCGAAATGATACCGAAACGCGACAATCTGATAGGAGGATAGTCTACCCTATCGCTGATACTTCGGGAGATTTTAAGCGGCTCTATGAGCGTAATTTTGCCGAAAATCGCCCTGAAACCATACACTAAAACGGGAGGAAGCGCAATATGCCGAGAATGAGCAAAAAGAGGAAGCATGAGCTTTCCTTTTACCTCAATGACCGGGGGCGTGTCACTTACAACGAATTATGCCGGAAATGCCAGCATGGGTGCAAGCAGAGCTTCCGGGCGGTTGTGATTGACTGCCCCCGTTATTTATCCAAACGAGCAAAGAAAAAGGAGGAACACACCGAATGAATTTTGAATTTATGACGATAGACACACCATTGCCGCCCTGTATGGCTTTTCCAAGAGCGTTGACAGGGTTTCCAGTCAGCAGCACCGCAAAGGTCATGTACTGCCGGATGTTGGACGCTATGCTCTCCAATGGGCAGGAGGACGAGAACGGAATCCTGTTTGTCTGCTTCCCTGTCACAGCCATTGCCGCAGTCCTGTCCCGCAGCCCCATGACGGTCAAGCGTTCTTTGAATGAACTGGAAACCGCCGGACTTATCATGCGGGTGCGTCAGGGAGTTGGAGAACCAAACCGAATTTATGTGCTGATACCGGGAAAGGAGGATGCTGCCCTTGCCTGATACCTCAAAGCTGGAAAAGCTCAACCGGGAGCTGGAAAAAAGCGAAAAGAAGCTGCGGAAAGCCATCAATGATGAAAAGGCGTTGCAGCACCAGTTAAAGCAGCTTACCCGAAAGGAACGGACGCACCGGCTCTGCACTCGTGGCGGTATGCTGGAAAGTTTTCTGCAAGAGCCGGAACGCTTGACAGATGATGATGTCATGCTGTTGTTGAAACTCATTTTTAACAGACAGGACACGCAGGAACTATTGAAAAAACTGCTGGAACGGGAGAAGCCGGAAACCCCTTAGTTTACTAAGGGCGCAATTATACACCACCCAAAGGTTGGTGCATTGCGTTCTCCGAAGGCTCCTCGCCGGAGGGCTGTGATTTTCCGCAGTCATGGTCTGCTCCAAATCATACAGGGGACGCTACGCTTCCCCTGCGCTGGCTGTCGCCAGCTACCCTTTTGTGGACTTGCCGCCCGGAAACACCTTGCGCTGCAAGCTGTTCCCGTCCAGCAAGTTTTATCAGTCGAGCTATCCTTATCTACGGTAATTTAGTATAATAAGGTCAAAAAACAGAACGCTATCATTGTGCAACCGATATGCAACTGATAATTGCTTGATAGTTGGTGGTAGCAACACGGTAATTCAGATAGAATAAAGCCAACAAAGCCTGCAAATAAAAAGTCAAGGCTAAAATGAAAGAACTTTGAAAATTTTATACAGGTTGAAAATTAGACATCAAAACAAGACCACCACACCAGTGCTGGTCTGAAAGGTATAGTAGATAATTAAGATTCTGGAAGAGATGCAAGATATTCTTTCACTCGTCCATAGTAGATGCGTAGAAACTTGTTAGCACCGGCAGTCATATAGACATAATACGGTTTCTTTTGAGCCCGTTTTTTGTCTAAGAACTGATACACAGGATCATCTTGTGGATGTGTTTTGATTAAGACATCCATTACCTGAAATAGTGTTTTCCTGAGGTCAGAAGAACCTCGTTTTGAAGTTGGAACACTTTTCTGTTCATAAGAGCCGGATTCGTTAACACCAGGGTCTACACCGGCAAAAGCAGTAATGGCACCCTTGTGAGTGAAACGGGAAACATCACCAATCTCAGCCATCAGTTGAGGACCGAGTGACGTTCCAACCCCTTTCATTGCCATAACAACGGGATACTCCGGAAGCTTGGATGCAGTTTCGTTCATGAGAGTGCGTAGCGACTCAACAGTAATAGAAGCACTGTTAAGTTGGTCAACTGCCTGCTTGATAATAAGCTTTGTAATGTCATCCTTAGGAAGTACAGGAACAAGCTCCTTTGCTTTTCCATAGATTTCTTCAGCTTTTGACTTGCTGAAGTTGTACTTCTTGCGTTTGCACCAGTTTTCATAGTGATCAATAAAAGCGTTTATGGACATTTTACGGACACAGTCTACATGCCAGTATGTAGATGCAAAATCGACCCATTTCTGGCTGCCGTCACTACGTGCAGGACTGTCAAAATAAGTATTAACACCAGGATAGGTTTGGTCAAGGATGCCGATAAGGTTATTCTTCATAGCCGTCTTGTGCTTCATGTAAAAGCCAAACTGACGGTTCATGGTTTTGAGTTGATTGCGTAATTCATCCATAACGCTATACTGTTTCAGATTTTGCCACTTGTCAAGTGCATATCGGGCAATTTTAACAGAGTCAGCTTTATCTGTTTTGACTTTACGAAGGGAATCGTTATCAAAATCCTTGATAAGCTTTGGGTTAATGGCACTAACGAAAAGATTTGCTTCGGAAAGTTGATGGGCAAGGACTTCGTAATAGCGTCCGGTATGCTCCATTACAATTCGGGACTCACCTTCGATAGACTTGATAAGTTTTACAAGCGAATTGATGTCACTGGATGTGTGTTTAATTTCAAAGGGTGTGGAAACAATTTCGCCAAAAGGCCGCATAATAGCAACCATACTTTTACCTTTTGAAACATCGATACCTACTGCGTTCATAAATTTGTCACTCCTTAAGATTATTGCAATGGATAAGTACCAGTTTTACTCATTGCCTATTCAATCTACTGTGGTGTGACACGAATGCACCTGAGGTGATTCAACCTGCATAAAACGAACGCTGCGAATGAGGAGCTGGTTATCAGTCTGTGTTACGGACGCGAAGTCCAAGAAAGGAGAAGATATCCAATTGCTACCTACATTCTAACAGCTTAAGCAACAAGATGGATAATTCCTTACTGGCTGTAAGGGATATTAACCATAAATATATTGTAGTAGAAAGGAGGTCATCCAAATGTTAGTAAACATCATTATGATTGTAGTCGGAATAGTTTTCTCATGTATCTTTGTCGGCTTGCTTATCCTTGTTATTCGTGCATTGCTTAAATATATCCGTACAGAGAAATGAAGCCAACAGCAACATTAGGAGGTGGTCAAATGAAAGTAACCGTATTTATGATAATCGTTGGAATAATTTTCTTATGTATCTTTGTTGGTTTGCTTACCCTTATTGTTCGTGCATTACTCAAATATATCCATTCAAAAGATGTACGGCAGGAAAAATCCGTAGTGAGGAAATCGTTGGGTGAAGCACTCAAAGTACACAGAACACAGTGCAAAATGACGCAGGAATTTGTTGCTGAAACGATTGGTGTTAGCAGGCAGGCTGTTTCAAAATGGGAAAATGGAACATCCGACCCTTCCACATCAAATCTTTTTGCACTTGCAAAACTTTACGGTATTTCTGTTGAAGAATTACTAAAAGAAGTTGAATAATCTTCATGCAGATATTTTATTTCATCATCGGGCCACCCTGACCCGAACTTTCAAAACTGAATACCAGCCGCCCACCGGCGGCACCACCGAGCAGGAAATCTGAAAAAGGTCTCCTGCTTTTTTTCTGCCCAAAATGAGGTGGTAAAACGCCACCCCATCCGCCAATTACCGAAAGGAGTGACACGAAATGCCCTGCCCACACAACGAAATCACGATTGTGCAGCGAAGTCAGCAGCAGTCTGCGGTTGCCGCCGCTGCCTACCAGAGCGGTGAAAAGCTGTTCTGTGAATACGACCAGCAAGTGAAGCACTACCCGGAAAAGCGTGGTATCGTCCACAATGAAATCCTGCTCCCGGCAAATGCCCCACAGAAATATGCAGACCGCAATACCCTATGGAACGCCGCCGAAGCGGTGGAGAAGCAATGGAACTCCCAGCTTGCAAGGCGGTGGGTGCTTACCATCCCCAGAGAGATACCGCCTGACCAGTACGCTGTCCTTGTACGGGAGTTTTGTGAGCAGCAGTTTGTTTCCAAAGGCATGATTGCTGATTTTGCAATCCATGACCCCCATCCGCCGGGACACAATCCCCACGCCCATGTCCTGCTCACTATGAGGGCAATGGACGAACATGGGAAATGGCTTCCCAAGAGCCGCAAGGTTTATGACCTTGACGAGAATGGGGAACGGATCAAACTTCCGTCCGGCAGATGGAAAAGCCACAAGGAGGATACGGTTGACTGGAACGACCAGAAGTATTGTGAAATCTGGCGGCATGAATGGGAGGTCATCCAGAACCGCTATCTGGAAGCCAATGACCGCCCGGAGCGTGTGGACTTGCGTTCCTATGCCAGACAGGGGCTTGATATAGTCCCTACTGTCCATGAGGGAGCTGCTGTCCGGCAGATGGAAAAGCGGGGTATCCAGACGAATATCGGCAACCTGAACCGGGAAATCAGAGCCGCCAACCGCCTGATGAAGTCCATCCGACAGCTTATCCAAAACCTCAAAGGCTGGATTACCGAGCTGGGCGAAAAACGGAAAGAACTGCTTGCACAAAAGGCGGCGGAGGAAGCAACACTTCTTCCCAATCTGCTGATGAAGTATATGGCGATACGAAAGGAAGAACGGAAGGACTGGACGAGGGCTGGACAGAACCGGGGGACTTCACAGGACTTAAAGGCAGTCAGCGAATCCCTGTCCTATCTCCGGCAAAAGGGGCTTTCCACTGTGGAGGACTTAGAAGCATTTCTGGAAGCATCCGGGAAATCAGCCGCAGATTACCGCAATCAGATGAAGCCAAAGGAAGCCCGCAGCAAAGTGATTGACGGGATTCTTGCCAGCCGGACAGCCTGCAAGGAATGTAAGCCTGTCTATGAGAAGTACCAGAAGATATTTTTCAAGAAAACAAAGGAGAAATTCAAACAGGAACACCCGGAGGTTGCCCGGTATGCGAAAGCCGCCGCCTACCTTGCCAAGCACCCGGACGATAAGGACAGCACCCAAAAGGAGCTGCAACAGGAGCAGGAAAAACTTCTCAGCGAAATCGCAGAGCTGAAAGTACCGCTGACCGAGGTGCAGGAGGATTTGAAGAAGCTGCGGGACATCCGCTACTGGGTACGGAAAGCCACACCCGGCACAGAGGAAAGCAAAGAGCCGCCCAAGAAGCAGCCCCTCAAAGAAGTCTTGCAGGATAAGGCAGACGAGAAAAAAGCACAAAGAACCACCCCGGCACAGGCGAAACACCGACAACAGGATATGGAACTTTAATAGGCACTTGCCATTTTCAATCAGAGAATGTCAGGTGCTTTTCTTTTTTCAAGGAGGGATAGATTTGAATGTATTTGAAGCTGTGAAGCAGTCCGTCACAACAAGACAGGCTGCGGAGCATTATGGAATCCATGCAGGGCGGAACGGGATGGCTTGCTGCCCGTTCCATAACGATAAAACCCCAAGCATGAAGCTGGATCGGCGTTACCACTGCTTCGGCTGCGGTGCGGATGGGGATGTGATTGATTTTGCCGCCGCCCTGTATGGGCTGGGAAAGAAAGAAGCCGCCGTACAACTGGCACAGGACTTCGGGCTTTCCTATGAGGACTGGAAACCGCCGGGAAAGGCAAAAAAGCCCAAGCCCCGGCAGAAATCCCCGGAGGAACAGTTTCAGGAAGCAAAAAACCGTTGCTTCCGTATCCTTGCCGATTATCTCCACCTGCTTCGAGTGTGGAGAAAGGAATATGCCCCGCACTCCCCGGAGGAAGCCTTTCATCCCCGGTTTGTGGAAGCCTTACAGAAGCAAGCCCATGTGGAATATCAGCTGGATGTGCTGCTCTTTGGGGAGACAGAGGAAAAAGCAGCTTTGATTACGGACTACGGAAAGGATGTGATACAGCTTGAAAAGCGAATGGCAGAGCTTGCAGCCGCAGACGCAGCAAGAACTAAAAAACACCATGAACGCCATGCAGCCGCCCCAGAGCATTGAGGAAATCAAGGCGGGGCTGGAAACCACCGAGAAAGGCGGTGTCCGGCAGAGCATACGGAACTGCCTGACCGTATTCCAGCGTGACCCGCTGCTTTCCGGGGCTATCGCATACAACATCCTGACCGACCGCAAGGACATCATAAAGCCCATCGGCTTCCACAGGGAAAGCACCGCCTTAAACGATACGGACATGAAGTATCTGCTTCTCTATCTGGAAGAAACCTACGGGCTTACCAATGAGAAAAAGATTGATAACGCCATCGGGATTGTGGCGAATGAAAACAAGTACCATCCCATCAGGGACTATTTAAGTTCCCTTGTGTGGGACGGGACAGAGCGAATCCGTTTCTGCCTGCGGCACTTTCTGGGGGCTGACGCAGACGATTACACCTATGAAGCGTTGAAGCTGTTCCTGCTGGGTGCTATCTCACGAGCCTTTAAGCCGGGGTGTAAATTTGAGGTAATGCTCTGTCTTGTAGGCGGTCAGGGAGCCGGAAAGTCCTCTTTCTTCCGTTTGCTTGCGGTCAATGATGATTGGTTCTCTGATGACTTGAAAAAGCTGGATGATGAAAATGTGTACCGCAAAATGCAGGGGCATTGGATTATTGAAATGTCGGAAATGATTGCAACCGCCAACGCTAAGAGCATTGAAGAAATCAAGTCCTTTCTGAGCCGACAAAAGGAAACCTATAAGATACCCTATGAAACACATCCGGCAGACAGAAAACGACAATGTGTGTTTGGAGGTTCTTCTAATACCCTTGACTTTCTTCCCCTTGACAGAACAGGCAACCGCCGCTTCGTTCCGGTTATGGTCTATCCTGAAAGGGCTGAGGTTCATATTTTGGCAGATGAACAGGCTTCCAGAGAGTATATCAATCAGATGTGGGCAGAAGCTATGGAGATTTACAGAAGCGGCAATTTCCGTCTGAGATTCAGTCCGGCTATGAACGCTTATCTGAAAGCCCACCAAAAGGACTTTATGCCGGAGGACACAAAGGCAGGACAGATTTTAGACTATTTGGAACGCTATTCCGGCAGCATAGTCTGCTCTAAGCAGCTTTACAAGGAAGCACTGGGGCATGATTATGACGAACCGAAACAATGGGAGCTGCGAGAGATCAACGACATTATGAATAACGCTGTCACAGGCTGGAGGGCGTTCAGCAATCCGAGGTATTTTCCAGAGCCTTACCGCCGACAAAAGGGCTGGGAGCGTGAAAACCCGGCAACGGACTCCGGCAACCCGTCTGAAAAAACGATGGACGGTTTTGTGGAGGTCACAGAACAGATGGAGCTTCCATTCTGAAAATGACAGCCCGTTGCACCCCCTGTTGCTATCCCGTTGCCGAGCCGGTTGCCGGGGAAAACCCCTTATTTCCGGGCTTTTCTCCCTTATAACAACCAAAACAACAGAAAAATAAAAGAAAAGTATAAATAGTAACCATCGCCAGATTGAGATTGTTTGCAAGGTCTTTTGAAGCCCGTTGCCGGACTTCGTTGCCGATACCCTCTGTCTGGCTATTTTCATGTATGGAGGATAACTGCCTATGGCAAAAAACAAAACAGAGATTCATGTGACTACTGTGTTTGACGGGGAGCTGGACGCAACCGATGTGTTCGTCAGCCTGATTTCCCAGAAATACGGTAAAACAAATACAAAAGAATATCTTGTTAAAAAGAAAGATATGAAGTATAATGAAGATGAGGTTCAAAAGAGCCAGATACCGTCTGGATTGTGTGGGTAAATGGCTATGATGAACGAAATGGAATACAGAACAATCGGTTCGGCACTTGCCGGGGGCTATCGTGCAGCGGTCTATTGCAGGCTGTCAAAGGACGATGACCTGCAAGGCGAAAGTGCCAGTATCGCAAACCAGCGGGATATGCTGGAAAAATACTGCGAAAAGCAGGGATGGGAGGTTGTGGCAGTCTATCAGGACGATGGCTTCACAGGTCTTAACATGGAGCGTCCTGATTTACAGAGAATGTTGAGAGCCATTGAGCGCAGGCAAATCAACCTTGTCATCACGAAAGACCTCAGCCGACTGGGGCGTAACTATCTGCAAACCGGGCATTTGATTGAGGACTTTTTCCCAAGAAACGGTGTCCGCTATATCGCCATGAATGACGGTATCGACACCCTGCGGGATAACAACGACATTGCCCCGTTCAAGAATATCCTGAACGAGATGTACAGTAAGGATATTTCCAAGAAAGTCCATTCCTCTTATCTTCTGAAAGCGCAGAAAGGACAGTTTACCGGGTGTCTTGCCCCCTTTGGGTATCGGAAAGACCCGGAGGACAAAAACCATCTGCTCATTGACGAGGAAACCGCCCCGATTGTGCGGCTGATTTTCGGATATGCCCTGAACGGTCATGGTCCGAACTATATCCGCAGACGGCTGGAGGAAGAAAAAATCCCCTGCCCCACATGGTGGAACCGGGAACGGGGGCTTCGCAATACCCGCACCAAATGGGAAAAGAAAGACCCGGAAAACGGGCGGTATATGTGGGACTTCTCCGTTATCAAAGACCTTTTGATGAATCCCGTCTACACCGGGGCGATTGCTTCCCAGAAAAAAGACTACCGCTTCAAAATCGGCACGATTGGGGAAAAGAAGCCGGAGGACTGGATTGTGGTGGAGGGACAGCATGAACCGCTGATTGACCGCATGAGCTTTGATATTGTGCAGAACAAGCTGAAATCCCGCCAGCGTCCGGGGCAGACAAATGAAATCAGCCTGTTTGCCGGACTGATAAAATGCGGCGAGTGTGGGAAGTCGCTGACGATACGCTACACAAACGCAAAACATCCCCAGCGGATTTACTCCTGCAAGACCTACAATGCCTTTGGAAAGAACCACTGCACCCAGCACCGGATTGACTATGACACCCTTTACAGCCATGTGCTGCGGAAAATCCGGGAATGTGCCAGAGCTGCCCTGATGGACGGGGAAGCGGTTGCCGACCGCCTGACCAATACCTGTGAAGCCGAGCAGCGGGAACAGCGGGAAGCAATGGAACGCTCCCTTACAAGGGACGAGGAACGGATTGAGGTTCTGGACAAAATGGTCATGCGGCTTTATGAGGATATGATTGCAGGGCGTATCAGTGAGCAGAATTTCAACACCATGCTGGAAAAGACACAGACCGAGCAGACGGAGCTTAAAACAAAAGTGTCCGAGGGCAGGAAGCGGCTGTCCGATGAAGTCCAGCTTGCCAATGACGCAAAACAATGGGTGGAAGCCATTCAGGAATACGCCAACATCACAGAGTTGGACGCAGCCACCCTCAACCGCTTAATCAAAGAAATCGTCGTGCATGAGCGCATTGACGAAGATAAAACAAGACACATTTCTATCGAAATTCATTTTAATCTCAAACCCATCCCGGAGGTGGAACAGGTCACTGCCTGACCTGTCCCGCCGGGACGGTTCTCTTAAAAACACCATATAGATTTTTGTACGCCGCCGCCCGCCATCGAGCAGAGTTTTACACCTAATTGGGGATAAAACAGCTCATGGCTGGCGGCGGCATCATCGTGCTGGGTACGACCCTGATCCCTCTGCTGTCTACCCTGTTTTAAGGGTAGCTGCCGATGGGTATTCTCACCGAATGGATCACGGAATGGCTCAAAGGGCTTTTGATCGAGGGCATCATGGGAAACCTCGAGGGGCTGTTTGACACGGTGAATACCCGCGTCGGGGAAATATCCGTACAGGTGGGGACTACCCCGGCGGCATGGAACGCCGGGGTTTTCTCCCTTATCCGCCAGATTTCCGAAACGGTAATTTTACCGATTGCCGGGTTAGTCCTAACCTATGTGGCGGTGTACGAGCTCATTCAAATGCTCATAGACCGCAATAACTTACACGACATCGAAACTTGGATGTTTTTCAAGTTGATTTTCAAAACGGCGGCGGCCATCCTTATCCTCTCCAACACATTCAATATCGTCAACGCGATTTTTGATGTGTCGCAGAGCGTGATTGCAAGCTCGGCGGGGGTGATCCAGGGCTCCACGGATATTTCGCCGGATATGCTGGCGGATTTGGAGGCCACGCTGGAGACAATGGGGTTTGACTCCCTTTTGGGCCTGTGGCCCCAGTCTATCTTTATCGGCTTTACCATGACCGCGCTGAACATCGTGATTTTTGTTCTGATTTATGGCCGTATGCTGGAAAACTATATGCTGACCCGTGTAGCGCCACTCCCGGTGGCTACCCTGTCCAACCGGGAAATGGGGAGCATGGGGCAGAATTATCTGAAGTCCTTGTTCGCTATTTCCAGGGGCTTTTGATCCTGCGGTGCGTGGGCATCTATGCGGTGCTTATTCAAGGGATAGCCACAAGCGGCGATCCCATCGGCGCGATATGGGGAGCCGTTGGCTATAATCCTTTTGTCCCAGGCCCAGAGTGACCGGACGATTTTGGCAAAACAGAAACCGCCGAAAAAGCCGGGCCCGGTTA
>OKWG01000592.1_pt1 | contig 12161 bp, 10 predicted proteins | sample 1607091 | NCBI WGS metagenome assembly OKWG01 (sample SAMN04414080, study PRJEB24778) | human gut metagenome | material: faecal | host: Homo sapiens
GCCCGCTCAACGCGGGCCGGAGGTTGTTCCCGCGAAAGCGACATGCGGATGGTTTTGGCGCTTTTAACTTCGCTACGCTCGTTTTCCTCCTTCTGGCACGGCATAGCCCGCAAGCGGTCTCTGCTCGTGCTGCGTGCGTCGGTTGCCACCAAAAGGTAGCATATCCCCCGGGGCGCATGCCGCGGTTAGCTGCCAACCGAAAAGGCGGCAAACAACACCAGTCGTAGACTGCGAATGAATGAGGTGCTTGCAGCGGAGAAAGCACCGTATGTGAAAAATTTGAAAACCTAAAAACAATACATCCATGTATCTTTGCAAACAATCCTGGCGCTGGTACGGTCCGAACGACCCCGTAAGCCTTCAGGACATCCGTCAGGCCGGGGCCACCGACATCGTGACCGCCCTCCATCACATTCCCAACGGCGAGGTGTGGACCGTCGGGGAGATCGAAAAACGCCGAAAGACGGTCGCCGACGCGGGCCTTCGCTGGTCGGTCGTGGAGAGCGTCCCCGTCCACGAGCATATCAAGACCCGCACGGGCGATTTCGAGCGCTATATCGAGAATTACAAACAGTCGGTCCGCAATCTGGCCGAATGCGGCGTTAAAGTAATTACCTACAACTTTATGCCCGTGCTGGACTGGACGCGCACGAACCTCGCCTACGAGCTGCCCGACGGGTCGCGCGCCCTGCGCTTCGAGCGTGCGGCGTTCGTGGCCTTCGATCTCTTCATCCTGAAGCGTCCCGGCGCGGAGAAGGACTATTCCGAGGCCGAGCGCGCCGCTGCCGAGGCCCGCTTCGGGCGGATGGACGCCGCGGAAAAAGAACTGATCACCCGCAACATGATCGCGGGCCTGCCCGGCTCGGAGGAGAGTTTCACGCTGGAGCAGTTCCAGCGGGAGCTGGACCGTTACAGGGATGTCACGGCCGAGACGCTGCGCGCGAACCTCGTGGCGTTCCTGCGCGAGGTGGCTCCCGTGGCCGACGAGGCGGGTGCGGTGCTGGCGATCCATCCCGACGATCCTCCGTTCCCGATCCTCGGTCTGCCCCGCATTCTCTCCACCGAATCCGACTTTCAGAAATTGGTCGAGGCGGTCCCCAACCCTTCGAACGGGCTGTGCCTCTGCACGGGTTCGTTCGGAGTGTCGGCCGCGAACGACCTGCCGGGAATGATGCTGCGGCAGGGCGACCGGGTGAATTTCGTCCACCTGCGCTCGACGCAGCGCGATGCCGAGGGCAACTTCTACGAGGCCAACCATTTGGAGGGCGACGTGCCGATGTACGACGTGATGAAAGCCCTGCTGGAGATTCAGCAGCGCCGACGCATCTCGATCCCGATGCGTCCGGACCACGGCCACCAGATGATCGACGACCTGAAGAAGAAGACCAATCCGGGATATTCGTGTCTGGGCCGCCTGCGCGGGCTGGCCGAACTGCGGGGACTGGAGCTGGGCATCGCCCGGTCGCTGTTTGCCGATAAATAGGGCAGTCTTGCGCATGACGAATCGGTGCGCCTCGTGAGGGGCGCACCGATTGTGTCAGAACGGGTTCCGGAGCTATTTTTTGGCCGGGGCCGCCGGGGTCTGCTGTCCGGCAGCGGTTTTCGGGGCCGCCGGGGTCTGCGCCGTGGCCGCCGGGGTCGCCGGAACGGTCTCGATCACGTCCACCTCGGTCACCACCCAGCTGAAAAGGTCGTTCGCACACTGGCTCTCCAGCCGGCGGATCTGCGACATGTCGCTCGTGTCGGCCAGAATGGCGTTGAAGAACTGGTCCATCGTGGCGTACGTCGCATTGACCTTCGCCGCGAAGCAGCTGTAAAAGGCTTTCTGCTGCTCGTGGTCAAGCCCTGCGGGCAGCACGCCCTGCGCTACGAGGTAGTTGTAGGGGTAGATGTGCCGCATGTTGCGGGCGTCGGCGTTCAGTTCGTCGACGATCGTCGAGACGACCACCATGTCCACCGTGTCGTCGACGCCCTGCATCTGGACGAACTCCATGTAGACGGGATAACTGTTTTCGAGCTGCCCGGCCACTTCGTCGGAGAAGAGCACGAACTCGGCGTCGTTCAGGTCGTCGAGGTACACCATCTGGCGGTAGCTGCGCAGCGCCTCGCGCATCGCCTTGCGCTGTTCGTGGTTCCATTGCCGCTGCTGCGAGCAGCCGAAAAATCCTGCCGCGAAGATTGCCAGCAGAGGTACACAGAGGAGAATTTTTTTCATTTTTTACCCTGATTTTGGTTTTACTTCATTTCGGAACGCAATAGATGTGCCAAAAAAATCATATCTTTGAGGAAAAGAACCCGTTATGGATGTTTTGAGTTTCCGCGACTACTGCCTGTCGCTGCCCCTCACGGAGGAATCGACGCCGTTCGACGAGACGACGCTGGTCTACAAGATCGGCGGGAAGATGTACGCCTGCGCGGATATGAACGATTTCGGGCAGGTGGCCGTGAAGTGCGACCCCGACGAGGCGGTCCGGCTGCGCGAGCGGTACGAGGAGATCGGCCCGGCCTACCATTTCAACAAGACGCACTGGAACGGCATCCGCACCGCGGGCGACCTGCCCGACGCCTTCATCCGCGAGCAGATACGCAACTCCTACCTGCTGGTCGTGCGGCGCAGCGTCACGCCCAGGAGCCTGCGCGAGGAGATTCTGCGTCATGTCGAAGAGCACGGGCTGCCGGAATGAACCTTCAACCTCCGAAAACGATACGATGACGATGAGAATGCGATTTCTTTTTGCGGCGCTGACCCTTGCGCTGGCAGCGGGTTCGTGCAGCCGCGAACCGCGGACCGAACTTTTCAACGGCCGGGACCTCGCCGGATGGGTGTGCGTCACCGACCCGGAGGGCGTCGGCGACGCCCGGGATGCCTTCTCCGTGCAGAACGGGAATATCCGCATAGCGGGCAGTCCGTTCGGGTACATGCGCACGGAGGAGACCTACGACGATTACCGGCTTCACGTCGAGTGGCGTTGGATCGGCGAGGCGACGAACAGCGGCATTTTCCAGCGCGTGCAGGCCGGCGACCGGCTTTGGCCCGAGGCTGTCGAGTGTCAGTTGCAGGCGGGGCGCGCGGGCGACCTGCTGGGGCTGGGCGGCGCGAAGATCGCCGGGGCGGAGAGCAACGGAAGGGTCTTCATCAAGCCGCGCAGCGGCGGGGAGTGCGAGCGGCCCGCAGGCGAATGGAACTGTGCCGAGATCGTCTGCGTGGGCGATCATATCGCGGTCTGTGTCAACGGCGTTTTGCAGAACGAGTGCACCGGATCGGTCCGCAGCGGGTATATCGCGCTTCAGAGCGAGGGCGGTCCCGTGGAGTTCCGCAACATCTGGCTGACCCGCTTGAGACGCGGGATTTAGGTTGCGGCTGGCGGCTTCGGCTTGCTCTCGTCCCGAACGCACGAACATGCGAACATGGGGTGTTCGCCCATGTTCGCATGTTCGCGTGTTCGTGCGGAACTGCGGCGTTCGTTCCAGTCCGAACGGTCGAAATACCGGATTCCCTGCACCGCGTCATTACCGTATTACACCAATCCCTCTACGCAAAATCCGCAACTTTGTTGCGGATAAAATAAGGTATCCCTATACGTATATTTCTATATATACGCTTCTATGGGGTTATGTCTCTGCAAAGATACGACCTGATCGCCCCGAATGGTTTCTATATTATCGGAAACAGCGTGTGTCGCTTAACGGCATTACATCCATTACAGGGGGCATTCACCCATGTAATGTGTGTAATGAAATGTAATCGTAAGTGCAAGGTGTGGGCTGAATCGGCATTTTGCATTCTGGGACGAATGAATCCTGCTTTGCGAACACGCGAACATGCGAACAAGGGGTGTTCGCCCTTGTTCGCATGTTCGCCCATGTTCGCGCAGAATCCCGCCCTCGCCTCTGGAAGCGGTTTTAAACCGCCGCATTCTCGCTTGTAGCGGAAGAAGAACAACCGCGGTCTTCGCCCGCAAGACTTCTTTGTACCTTTTTTCCGCAAAAAGTACCGATCGCAGTCTTCGACTGGCGGGTCTTTTGCCGCTTTTTGGTCGGCAAAAAGCGGCGCAAAAACCGACCCGCCGACAAAAAAGGCTAAAAGACGCGGCCTAACGCTGGCTCCGGGCGCCCGCCTAAAAGGCGGGTTTAAGGGGCGATGGACCGCAGAAAGGGTCATATCCGATACGACGCTCTCACTCTTAAAACCGGCGTCTTACGCCGGCGCTCGCGCTTTTAGCCGGGCCTTCGTTTCACGGCTCCGGCATCGGGCCGGGATCGTTCGCCGCGGTTCTGTCTTCTCGGCCGGGCAAAGAAGCGAACACGCGAACATGGGCGAACACCCCATGTTCGCGTGTTCGCAGGTAAAACGGATTTTTAAGCCCGGGCCTGCCGCCGCCATCGGAGGTAACCCGCCACGGCCAGCGCCGAGTAGAGGGCGTAAAGCCCCGCGGTGTAGGGCAGGTCCTTATAGAGGTAAAGCCCGACGGTCACCAGATCCACGACCAGCCACACGAGCCATTGCTCCACCAGCTTGCGCGACAGCATCCACATCGCCACGACCGACAGCGCCGTGGTCCCCGCGTCCCAGAAGGGTACGGTGCTGTCCGTGAAGCGGGTCAGCAGCAGGTACAGCCCGATGTGCGCCGCGGCGTAGACCCCTGCGAGCGCCGGGACCGTCCGCAGGGGCGTGTGGCCGATGCGCAGCGCGGCGGCCCGCTTTGCGCCCTCCGCATCTTCAGGGCCGGTCAGCCCGGCGTCCGTTTTTCGGCCCCTCCTGCGCCACACGAGCCACCCGTACAGCCCCGCCAGCACGTAGTAAGCCTGCATCGAGCAGTCGGCATACAGCCCCGATTTGTAGTAGAGCGCCCCGTGGATCAGAGGCATGACAAGCCCCACGATCCACAGCCGGATGTCGGCGCGGTATTCGAGCCAGAGGTAGAGCAATCCCAACAGGACGCCGGCGATTTGCAGGAGGAATTTTATGTCCATTGTTTCAACATTCGTATTGTCATTCCGAAGAGGACCGAAGGTCCGACGTGAGAATCTGCTGGAAGCGTTGTAAGGTCACGACTTTCGCCCGGATTGCCACGGCATCTGCGACGCCTCGCAATGCACGAAGCACAATTATTTAGTTTTCAGAGCTGAAATTCGGTTTCAGCGGCGTTGAAATCGCGCGTTTTAAAATTTCACCGTGACGTTCGCCAGCACGTTCAGCGGCGCCTGCGGGAAGTAGTAGGCCTCGTCGATGCGTACGGGCGCGGGTCCGCTCCATGTGTCCATGTACGAATACCCGTAGCCGTTGCTCTCGTATTCCGCATTGAACAGGTTGTTGATCAGCAGGCCCAGCCGAACGCTGCGCGCCGAACGGGTGCGGAACGTATAGGCGAGGTTGAGGTTGGTCACGCAGTAGGCGTCCAGCGACAGGGCGTCGTTCTCGTTGTTGGTGAAATACTGCTTGCCGACGTGCTGGGTGTGGAACACGGCTTCGAATCCGCGGTGGTGGAAATTCAGGAAGGCGTTGGCGATGACGTCGGGCGAATAGGCGATGGTCATGTCGCCCAGCTCCTTGCCGTAGGTGGGGCTATCCTTCAGTGCGTCGACGTAGTTCTCGATGCGGTTCTGCGAGAAGGTGGCGTTGGCCCCCACGGTGAACCACCCGGTTGCGCGCCACGAGGCCGACAGCTCCACGCCCCGGCGGTAGCTGTCCGGGACGTTGGTGTTGAGGGCGTTGCTGTCGTCGTTCACCATGCCCGTCGGCACGAGCTGGTCCTTGTACTTCATGTAGTAGAGATTCACCCCCAGCGAGAGGCGCGGCGCCGTGTACTGGTAGCCCAGCTCCCAGTCGTAGAGCTTTTCCGACGAGGGGTAGGTGTCGTCGGCCGCGAATTTGTAACGGTCGGTGAAGTCGCTGCGCGTGGGTTCCTTCTGGGCCACGGCGAACGAGAGGTAGAAGTTGTTGCGCTCGGCGAGCGTGTAGCTCACGCCGGCGCGGGGATTGAAGAAGTGGTACTGTTTGTCCACGTCGATGGGCTGCATCCCGACCTCCTCCGAAACGTAGTTGTCGTTGACGCCCCAGGCCTGATAGCTGACATAGCGGTACTGGAGGTCCGCAAAGAGCCTCAACCCTTTGGCCACGGACCAGTTGGCGCGAGCGAAGAGGTTGGCGTCGTGCTTGTCCACGTCGTTGTCGTACCAGCGGCCGCCGATCTGGCTGCCTTCCAGTCCGTCCACCCAGTCGAGCACGCCCCAGTGGGGGCAGGAGTAGTAGCTGTACGAACCGCCGAAGGCGAGGTCGAGCTTCCGCACCGAGTAGGCCGCCGAGGCGTTCAGACCTCCGAGGTGGTTGCGCATGATCTTCTCGCGGACGAGGTCGGCCTCCTTTCCGGCAGCGACGTCGGCCGGGATATTGAGGTATTCGGAGAGCGTGCGTGCGTCCTTGTACTGCTTGTAGAAGCCGTAGCCGTAGGTGTAGAATCCCGTGGCGTTGAGGGTCCACTTCTCGTTGAAACGGTGGGAGAGCACCAGCTGGTTGTTGATTTGCAGGTAGTTGTCCGTCTGATCGTCGTAATAGTCTACCGTGGCGCGCTGCCGCTCGCCGTCCTTCATATAATAATAGGAGTGAGGTCCGTTCGAGGTGTAGTACATGCCCTCGGTGTGGAACCTCCGGCCGTTGAGACGCATCTCCTCTTTCGTCGCACCCGTGTAGGTGAGTCCCGTTTTGGCCTTGCCGCCGAACGAAATCAGCTTGAGCATCGTGTTGCCGTTGTAGTAGCCGGCCTGGAACATGTAGGATTTGAGGTCCGTGGCTCCGCGGTCGATGTAGCCTTCCGAGCCGATGTGCGTCAGCCGCGCGTCGAGGGTCCAGTGGCCGCCCATCAGGCCCGAGGAGATGTGCACGGCCTGCTTGTTGGTGTTGTACGAGCCGTAGGAGAGCGACGCGTCGCCGCCGAACTCGGTTTGCAGGGCGTCGGTCGACATGTTGACCGCTCCGCCGAAGGCTCCCGTGCCGTTGGTCGAGATGCCGGCGCCGCGCTGCACCTGAATGCTTCCCACGGCCGAGACGAGGTCGGGGGTGTCGTACCAGTACATCGAGTGCGAGTCGGGGTTGTTCATCGCCACGCCGTTGATCGTGACGTTGAGACGCGTCGGGTCCGTGCCGCGCAGGCGCACGGCCGTGCCGCCGATGCCGATGCCCGTTTCGTTGGTGGCGATCATCGAGGGGGTCAGGGCCAGCAGCGTGGGGATGTCGGTTCCGTAGCTGTTGCGGGCGATCTCTTCGCGCCGGATGTCGGAGTAGGCCACGGGGGTGTTCGGGGTTGCGCGCGTGGCGGTCACCTCGACCTCCTGCAAGCGGTACATTCTGACCGAATCGCCGGCGTTTTGGTTGGCGGGCTGCTTCTCTTCAGCCCGCAGCTGTGCGGCCGAGCAGAGCGCGGCGGCCGCAAGTGAAAGAAAAATCCTTTTCATCGTTAAACTTTTTGAGTTAATGGACTGAAAAGGGGTATGTGTTGTTGATTACGCTTCGTCCCGGTCTCGGCATTACCCGTCTCCGGTTCAATGGGTATAATCTCAGCCTGACAGTAAGGCACCCCTTTGAAATATCGGGTGCAAAGGTAAGTAATAAAAATTAAAAATTAAAAATTAAGAATTAAAAATTGTCGGAAAGGATACCCGTAAATTTCGATGTATCTGGTGCCGAAAATAAGTTCGGTCCTCCAATTTGTCGAAACGCACAGTGCGATTTTCCGCAGGTAATTTTTAATTCTTAATTTTTCATTTTTAATTCCTTAGAACGTTCCGAAGCGGAAAACGATCTTCTGGCAGTAGGTTTCGCCGGGGCGGAGCAGCGGCGAGGGGAATTCGGGGTGGTTCACGGCGTCGGGATAGTTCTGGCACTCCATCGCCACGCCGTCGTAGTCGGCATAGCGGCCGCCCGACTTGGTTTCGGGGCATCCGCCCGCGAGCCAGTTGCCCGTGTAGATCATCACGCTGGGCTGCGACGAGAGCACCGTCACCGAACGGCCCGACCGGGGTTCGCGCAGGGTGCCGACCTCGCCCAGAATATTGGGCTTCCAGCCGTCGACGACGAAGGGATGGTCATAGCCCTTGAAGTCGCGGATGTGGTTGAACTCCGACGAGATGCCGGGGCGGAAAGAGCGGAATTCCCGAAAATCCTGCGGGGTTCCGGCTGCGTCCAGAAGCTTGCCCGTGGGGATCTGGCGTTCGTTCATTTCCAGAATCTTCGAGCTGTTCAGGCGCAGTTCGTGGTCGAGCACCGACCCGCTGCCTTCGCCCGCGAGGTTGAAATAGACATGGTTGGTGAGGTTCACCACGGTCGTCTTGTCGGTCCGTGCGAGGTAGGTGATCTCCAGCGCGTTGTCGTCGTCGAAATCGAATACGGCCTCGACGCACAGCTCGCCGGGATAGCCCTGGTCGCCGTCCTCCGAGACGAGCGACATCACCACGCGGTTGGTCTCCACGCGGCTCTCCCAGATGCGGTTGGCGAAGTTCTTCGTTCCGCCGTGCAGGTGGTTCACGCCGTTGTTGACCTCCAGCCGGTACTCCTTGCCCTCGACGGTCATCTGCCCGAAGGCGATGCGGTTGGCGCAGCGTCCCACGCTCTTTCCCGAGGCGGCTCCGTCGAAGAAGTAGCCTTCGGGGTGTTTGTATCCCAGCGCCACGTCGGCCATGCGGCCCTCGCGGTCGGGCATCTTCACCGAGACGATCGCCGCGCCGTAGTTCGTGAGCTGCACTTCGGCTCCCGAGTCGTTGCGCAGCGTGTAGCGAATGATTGCCTCGCCCTCCGGGGTCATGCCCCAGACGTGTTGTTCGATTTGTACCATAGTTTAATATAAGTTCGACGGGGTTAGGTTGTTTTCAGATCGGAGCGATTTTGTCTATGAACCCCCATCGAACTTATATTACGGCGTTTTTAACGCCGGGGCTCATGTTGAAAATCCCTCTGAATCTCCCTTTGAAAAGGGCGACTTTACTCTATTGCGGGTTTTAGATTGGTCAGCAGATTGTCGATGCGGCGCAGGGTCTCCTCTTTGCCGATGAACGACGTTACGTCGTACATGCCCGGGCCTTTTCCGGCGCCCACGAGGGCCAGCCGCAGGGTGTTCATCACCTGGCCCATGCCGTAGCCCTTCTCCTCGATCCAGGCGTGGACGATGCGTTCGGTGTTCTCCAGCGAGAAGTCGTCGATTCCCGCCAGCACGTCGCGCAACTCCCGCAGAATGGCGGGATTCTGCCCCTTCCAGTACTTGCGCACCTGCTTTTCCTCATACTCCCGGGGAGCCTCGAAGAAGAACGACGTGAGGTCCCACAGATCGGTCGTGAACGTGGCGCGCTCCTTCATAATGCCCGCGGCTTTGCCGGCCATGGCGTCCGAAACCTCGATGCCGTGGCTGCGCAGGACGGGCTGGTAGAGGGCCGCCAGTTCGGCGTCGGTCTTGTGGTGCATGTACTGGGCGTTGAACCACCGGGCCTTGTCGGGCTGGAATCGGGCGCCCGATTTCGAGACGCGGTCGAGCGAGAAGCTGTCGATCAGCTCCTGCATCGAGAAGATCTCCTGCTCCGTGCCGGGGTTCCAGCCCAGCAGCGCCAGCATGTTGATGAACGCCTCGGGGAAATAGCCGTCCTCGCGGTAGCCGTGGGCGGTCTCACCCGTCGGAGAGGTCCAGAAGAGCGGAAATACCGGGAATCCCATCTTGTCGCCGTCGCGCTTCGAGAGCTTGCCGCCGCCCGTGGGTTTGAGCAGCAGGGGCAGGTGGGCGAACCGGGGCTGCACGTCCGTCCACCCGAAGGCTTTGTACAGGAGGTAGTGCAGCGGCAGCGACGGCAGCCACTCTTCGCCGCGGATGACGTGCGACACCTCCATCAGCCGGTCGTCGACGATGTTCGCCAGGTGGTAGGTGGGCAGCGCGTCGGCCGATTTGTAGAGCACCTTGTCGTCCAGCGTCGAGGTGTTGACCTCCACGTGTCCGCGGATCAGGTCGTCCATCGCGACCGTTTCGTTTTCGGGCATCCGGAAGCGGATCACCCACTGGTCGCCGCGGTCGAGGCGCGCCTTCACCTCCTCGGCGGGCAGCGCCAGCGACGTGGCCAGCTTCTCGCGCACCGCATAATTATAGGCGAACGCCTCGCCGCGCGCCTCGGCCTCCCTGCGCAGGGCGTCCAATTCCTCGGCCGTGTCGAAGGCGTAGTAGGCCCAGCCCGCCTCGACGAGTTGCAGGGCGTATTTGAGGTAGATTTCGCGCCGCTCGCTCTGGCGGTAGGGGGCGTGAGGCCCTCCGACGCCCACGCCTTCGTCGATCTCGATGCCGCACCATTTGAGCGATTCCAGAATGTAATCCTCCGCTCCGGGGACGAACCGCTGCGAATCGGTGTCCTCGATACGCAGGATCATCGTTCCCTTGTGCCGGCGGGCGAACAGGTAGTTGTACAGTGCCGTACGGACGCCGCCGATGTGCAGCGGCCCGGTGGGGCTGGGCGCGAAGCGCACCCGAACTGGTCTTTCCATAGCTGTATTCTTTAATTTTTTTACGATCCCGGGTTGCGGCGTCAGACGTTGAACAGGAAGTGCATGATGTCGCCGTCCTCGACGACATACTCCTTGCCTTCGATCGACAGTTTGCCCGCATCGCGGCACGCCTTCTCCGAACCCAGGGCGGTGTAGTCGTCGTACTTGATCACCTCGGCGCGGATGAACCCCTTTTCGAAATCGGTGTGGATGATGCCGGCCGTCTGCGGGGCTTTCATGCCGCGCAGGTAGGTCCAGGCGCGGGTCTCGTCGGCCCCGGTGGTGAAGAACGTTTCGAGGTTGAGCAATTTGTAGGCCGATTTGATCAGGCGCGCCACGCCCGACTCCTCCAGCCCCAGGTCTTCGAGGAACATCTGCCGCTCGTCGAAGTCTTCCAGTTCGGCGATGTCGGCCTCCGTGGCGGCGGCGATGACGAGCATTTCGGCCCGCTCGCCGGCGATGGCCTCCCGGACGGCCTCGGTGTAGGCGTTGCCCGTCGCGGCGCTCTTTTCGTCGACGTTGCAGACGTACAACACGGGCTTGTCGGTCAGCAGGTTGAGGTCGGCGACCAGTTTGCGGTCCTCCTTGTCGAGTTCCACGGTGCGGGCCGAAAGCCCCTGTTCCAGCACCGACTTGTACTGCAAGAGCAGCTCCACGGCGCGCTTGGCCTGCTTGTCGCCGCCCGAGGTGGCCTGCTTCTGGGTCTTGGAGAGCCGGTTCTCGACGGTTTCGAGATCCTTCAGCTGCAATTCGGTGTCGATGATGCCCTTGTCGCGCACGGGGTCTATCGAGCCGTCGACGTGGGTGATGTTGCCGTTGTCGAAGCACCGCAGGACGTGGATGATCGCATTCGTGTTGCGGATGTTGCCCAGAAATTTGTTGCCCAGACCTTCGCCCTTCGAGGCGCCCTTCACGAGGCCCGCGATGTCGACGATTTCGATCGTCGTCGGGACCACGCGCTTGGGGTTGTCGATCTCCGCGAGGCGGATCAGCCGCCGGTCGGGGACCGTGATCACGCCCACATTGGGCTCGATGGTGCAGAAAGGAAAGTTTGCCGCCTGTGCCTTTGCATTGGACAGGCAGTTGAAAAGGGTCGATTTACCCACGTTCGGCAAGCCGACGATGCCGCATTGTAACGCCATTTATTCGTTTCGTTTATGTTGCTGTCAGACAAATTGCGCTTATCGTGAAACAAGCCCACAAAGATACGAATTTCTTTTCAATAATCGGAGACGCTCGCGATTGTTTTGCAGGCTTCGGTGCTTTGGCCCGAGTTGAAGCCGTCCGTGCAGAAGGCCGGTTTGCCGCCTGCGATCTCCCGCACTCTGTCCACCAGCGGTTTGGCGCTCTCGGCTCGGGCCGAGTTGCGTTTTGCCCGGAGTAGGAGCGCTTCCGGTTTTGTCCCCGGGGGGGCGAAAATTTGCTATTTCGCATTTTTTATTCGATTTTTACCGCTTGCAGGGGGACAAACCGGACGGTTTTCCGTTATATCGAATGACCGACCAAACCAATGAACCGAATGTTTCGGCAACGCAAGTACGACACCCGACGAATCGACCGGCAGTATGCCGAAGAGACCGACGTATATGTTATGTTGTATAACAGTTACGCCGATGCGCTCTATGCCTACGGCATGGGGTTCGGTTTCGAC
>OKWG01000598.1_pt1 | contig 12121 bp, 6 predicted proteins | sample 1607091 | NCBI WGS metagenome assembly OKWG01 (sample SAMN04414080, study PRJEB24778) | human gut metagenome | material: faecal | host: Homo sapiens
ACTTTACGGTAACTTGAGCACAGTGAAACAAGTATCGGAGAATACCAATAATCCGGTTCCTTATGCCATTGCTCAAATCATAAAGGTTGCTGCCATGAGTCGCGTGACTGATGCGTATGGTCCTATTCCTTATTCTAAAATCGGTCAGGATGGCAAGATTACCATTCCTTATGATACGCAGGAAGAAGTATATAACGCATTCTTCAAGGAACTGGACGAATCCATCGAGGTGCTGACTGAAAACAGAAATGCGGCGTTGGTTGCTTCTGCAGATTTCGTGTACAGTGGTAATGTACAGAAGTGGGTGAAGTTTGCCAATTCATTGAAACTGCGTTTGGCTATCCGTATTGCCAATGTAAGCCCTGCTAAGGCTAAAGAAATGGCTGAAAGTGCAGTGAATCACGAGTTGGGTCTGATTGAAACAAATGCAGACAATGCTACATGGAAGTATTTCGGTACAATTAGCAATCCGTTGTTTGTGGCAGTACGTTACAATGAAGAAGCTTCAGGTGGTGATACCCATCCTGCTGCCGACATCATCTGCTACATGAACGGTTACAACGACAATCGTCGTGCCAGCTATTTTGAGGAATCAAAATGGCCTGGAGAGACTTATGTAGGATTACGTCGCGGTATCAACCTCAGTAAGATGAAGGAGTATTTCATCAATTATTCACGTGTGAAGATTTCCTCTTCTGATCCCGTGCTTTGGATGAATGCGGCAGAAGTTGCTTTTTTGCGTGCTGAAGCCACTGCAATCTATGGTTTCAACATGAAAGGAACCGCTGCTGATTTTTATGAACAAGGTGTCCGTCTCTCTTTCGAACAGTGGGGAGCTACCGGTGTAGACAGCTATCTGGCTGATGAAAGCAGTGTACCTGCTCTTTACAAAGATCCCGCCGGTCTTAATACTTATGAAAAGAACCTTTCAGCCATTACTGTCAAGTGGAATGAAGGGGCATCCAAGGAAGAAAAACAGGAACGTATCATTACCCAGAAGTGGATTGCGAATTGGCCGTTAGGTAACGAAGCTTGGGCTGACTATCGCCGTACAGGCTATCCCAAACTGTTGCCTGCAACCAGTGAAGGTAACTTGAGTGGTGGAATTGTTGATAGCGAGAAAGGTGCACGCCGTATGCCTTATCCTTCTGAAGAATATACAAGTAATACTGAAAACGTGCAAGAGGCAGTAAACAGCTATCTGGGTGGACCGGACAACATGGCTACTGACGTATGGTGGGCACGCAAATAATAACAATAAATGCTGAATAATTATGAAATTATATAAGAAATCATTCAAAGGAATCGCGCTGGCAGCTTTTTCCGTATTGGCATTGTCTGCCTGCTCCGACTGGACGGATTCAGAGAGTATTAAACTGAAAGAACCCGGAATCGACGAACAGTCTCCCGAACTGTATGCCAAGTATCTGAAGAACTTGCAGGAATACAAGAATTCTGACCATAAGATTGTATACGGCTGGTTTGATAATAGTGAGAAAGTTCCTTTCAGCCGCGGGCAGCACATGTCGGATGTTCCCGACAGCCTGGACGTAATTATCGCAACTACTCCCGATTTGGCGGAATTCGAATTGGAAGATATTGCAAATGTACATGAGAAGGGAACGAAAGTATTCTATTCCATCAGCTATGACAATATCTTGAAGGAACATACCGACAAGGTGAAAGAAGGAACAGAAACATCTGCATTCTCGGCTTATCTGTCGGCTGAGCTGAACAGACTGATAGCTCTTGAAGCACCTTTCGACGGTATTGTAGCCGAGTATCGTGGTAGCAATCCTATCTACATGTCCGAAGCCGACAAGGCTGAAGCAAAGGCAAATCAGGATACTTTCTTCGGTGTGATATCCAACTGGAAGAGTGCCAATTCAGGTAAGCAACTGGTGTTCCAGGGGTATCCTGCCAACCTGATAGGCCAGTCTGTGCTCTCTTCTTGTGACCATATCATCTTGATTACAAATGATGTCACGGATGTTGCCCAACTGGGGATAGAAGCGCTTCAGGCCTTGATGGCAGACGGTGTTCCGGCTGACCGCTTCATTGTATCGGCATCTACCGTCTCTCTGGATACAACAGATAAGACTACCGGATATTACAATGCTTTGAGAGCTCTGTCGGAAGCTGCTTATTGGGTGACAGAACCGTCTGCAGAGTTTACAAAAGCTGGTCTGGCTATTGAGAACATGCAGAATGATTATTACAATGCTACCAATACCTATCAATACGTGAGAGAAGCTATCAATATTATGAATCCTGCTCCTAAAAAATAAAAGAATATCATGAAACTGAAAAGTATATATTTAGTATCGATGGCATTATTGGCAGGTGTATTTGCTGCTTGTAATGATAATGACGTTGAGAATTTCGATAATCAGGTGTATATCAACGGCTCGGCGATGACCAGTACTGTGTTGTTGAAAAACACTGTTTCCGATACGGAAGGTTCATTCCGGATTTCAATGGCCCGTCCTGAATCGCAGGATATAACTATTGCCTTGAAGGCGGACCCTTCACTGGTAGCTACTTATAACGCTACCTATTATGACACAGCCGAGGCTCTGCCGGAAAACTATTATACGGTAGAAACTCCGCAGGCTACCATTTTGGCCGGTGCTGTCATTTCAGACGACATCACTGTCAGCTTCAAGAACTTGACGGAGCTGGACCGTGAGAAGGTATATGTATTGCCGGTTACGGTAGACCAGGCAAGCATCGGAGTCTTGAAGAGCTCCGGTACCATGTACTACGTGCTGAAGGGTGCCGCATTGATTAATACGGTTCCTGATATTACCAAGAATCTGGTTTACGTAACTTGGACCAATCCAGATGTAGCCAATAATATGAATAAGCTGACGGCAGAAGCGTTGATTCGTGTAAGCAAGTTTGACAAGATGCTGACTTCCATTATGGGTATCGAAGGTAAGTTCCTGCTCCGCATCGGTGATGCCGGAATTCCTCAAAACCAGTTGCAGGTGGCTACAAGTAGCGGCAATGTGACCGATGAGAGTCTGGTTATTCCGACAAACGAATGGACACATATCGCTGTGACCTACGATGCGGATGCAAAAACAGTTATAATCTACATCAATGGTAAGAATATGCTGGAGACTACTTTGGACTGCGGAGTCGTGAACTGGGGCCAGACCATGACCGATGAAGGTAACGGATTCTGGATTGGCCATTCATACAATCGTGACCGTTGGTTGGAAGGTAATATCTCAGAGGTGCGTATCTGGAACAAGGTGTTGACATCAGCAGAAATCAATGCAAAGGACCACTTCTACCAGGTAGAGCCGGATGCTGACGGACTGGTTTCTTACTGGAAGTTCGATGAGGGCGCCGGTACTGCCATTCACGATTATAGCGGAAATGAGAACAATGCTACTGCAGTGGAGTCACTGACTTGGACTGCTGTGGAACTGCCCGCCAAATAATTTAGTTATACCTTAATTCAAATAAAAAGATATTGATTATGAAATATATGAATCATGTAAAATCAGGCTTGCTGGCAATGGCCTTTGCATGTGCAGGAATATGCTTCACCGGTTGTGAAGATGATGTTGTCATCAACACCGGCAACAGTGACAAGCTGGATACTGTGGATGGCGTGTATGGCTATGTAAAGTCTGCCGCCGGTGCACGTGAACTTACTCCGATTTCTGTTTTTGGCGACAAGGTTGCTACCGGACATCTCTATTTTGAACTGAGCAAAGCTGCAGAGCAGGATGTTACGGTGACCTTCAAAGTGGACGAAGACGTTTTGGAGGCTTACAATAAGAAGAATGGAACAAGCTATAAAATGTATCCCGCCGATAAGCTGAGCCTGGCGAACGGTGGAACTGCCACTATCAAGGCGGGCGAACAGAAGTCGGCTTCTGTGGAACTGAATATCAATGCCGGAGGCACAATCGGACAGACTTATGCTGTTGCCGTTTCTGCATCTGCCAATAACGGTGTGGAAGTTTCTACAAACAATCAGGAATATATTTACTTGGTAAAGCCTTTGGCTGCTATTCCTGAGAGTATCAGTAAGGGTGATATACTTACACATTGCTTTGTGGAAGTAAATGACGAGAACATCTTGAATATGGGTGAATATACCATGAAGAGCAACGGAAAGCCTTTCTTTGATGTAGTCAGCATTTTTGCTGCCAACATCAATGTGGATAGCAAGACCGGTCGCGTACATGTTTTCTGCAATGACCAGGTTTCCTTCTTGCTGAGAAATGCGGATAAGTTCATCCGTCCTTTGCAGGCTAAGGGCATTAAGGTGGCTATGACTATTCTTGGCAACCATGACGAGGCTGGTATGGGTAACCTTTCGGAAGCTGCTGCCAAAGACTTTGCCAAGGAACTGAAAGCCTACTTGGATATTTATGGTTTGGATGGTATTGACTTTGATGATGAGTACACCAGCTACAACAACTCCAATCCCAGCCCCGGCTTCGAAACACGCTCACGTGCCAACTTCGCGCGTTTGGTTTATGAGTGCCGCCAGGTATTTGGCAACAAGTTGATTGGTGTGTATGAATATGGTTCGCTCGACTCTCCAGACGGTGAGGTAGAGGGTATGAAGGTAGGTGACATTGTGGACTATATGACCTACGGTTACTACCAGAATCAGAATCCCGAGGGAGCCTTTGGCCGTGAAGAGTCTCATTTTGAGAACCTGCCCAAATCCAAGTATGCTCCGCTGCCTTGGAAGATTAATGATGAGTTGAACGGAGGTTGGAGTGGATTTGACAAGAGCAAATTCCAGAAAGTGAAAGATGAAGGTTATGGCATTCAGATGTTCTACAATCCCAAACCGCTGGTGTATCAGTATTATACGTTGCTTTCGGAAATAAGTAAAGTACTTTTTGATGATGAAGTGGAGTGGAGCGGCAAGTACTGGAGCCGTATCGGTGAAGCTTATCAGGGCAAAATGTTGGGTTATGAAGATTTGGTCGGCGAGTGGAAAGTAACTTCCAGTAACTCTCTCTTTACCTATGTGGATGAAGAAGGCAATCCTCGCTGGTGGGATTGGAAAGGCAGTCAGGAGTTTGAGAAGAATGTAATTATAGAGAAGGATGAAGAAGGTACCGGATATGTGGTTTACAACTGGGGTACTTTCCCCGAAATCACCGGTAAGTATCCGATGCATTGCGATTACTATAACGGTGCACTGCTCATCTATCCGCAAACCATTCATGAGGGCGATGCTGAAGACCCTGCTACCTACAAGATGCATTTCGGTACTTACAGCAAGAATTTCCAGTGGAAAGCATATCCTAACTATGATGATTACTATATGGATGGTGCTATTGCTCCTAACGGTGATATGCATATCTATGGCTTGGGCAACAGATGGGCTATCAATCCCTATAAGTATGTAGGCGGTGAGATTGAGACCGACATCTTCCCCGATGTTCCTTACTTCGTGAGTGAGAACTATACGATGAAGAAGGTACGCTGATACCGTGTTTTCCGTAAACTGAGGTTTCGGAAAACGGATGCTTGAACCTTTTCATACATGAAACAAAGGAGGGCTTTGCTCAAAGTAATAGGGCGGCCCTCCTCAAGCATTCTCATATAACAAGATTCTATTATGAAGCTATACACCTACTTATACAATAAACAATATGAAGAAAAACATGAAATCTAGTTCCATACTGTTGGGCGGACTTTTTCTGCTGGGGGCGGTTTGCAGCTGTACCCAGACGGCACCGGACTATGCGTCTTACGTCAATCCGTTCATCGGTACGGGTGGACATGGGCATACCTATCCCGGAGCGGTAGTTCCCAACGGGATGATTCAGCCCAGCCCCGACACGCGTATCTACGAGTGGGATGCCTGCTCCGGATATTACTATGCAGATACTACTATCAACGGATTTTCACATACCCACGTCAGCGGTACGGGTTGTGCCGATTACGGGGATGTGCTGCTGATGCCCACTGTAGGTCGGCAGGATTACCACTCCATGGGCTCGAAGAGCCAGCAGATGGCGTACGCCTCTGCCTTTTCCCACGAGAATGAAACAGCCGAACCGGGATATTATTCCGTATTTTTGGACCGCTACGGGGTGAAAGCCGAACTGACCTCTACCAAACGTGCGGCGATTCATCGCTATACCTTCCCGAAAGCGGAAGATGCAGGCTTTATCCTCGACCTGGATTACAGTATCCAGCGCCAGAAGAATGAACAGATGGAGCTGGAAGTAATCAGCGATACTGAAATCCGTGGACGCAAGAAGACTGTATATTGGGCTTTCGACCAGTATATCAACTTCTACGCTAAGTTCTCCAAACCATTTACCTATACGCTGGTCACGGACTCCATGGCATTGGACGAAGGCGGTCCGCTTCTGCCTACAGCTAAAGCTTTACTGCAATTCCAGACGGAGCCCAATGAAGAGGTATTGGTAAAGGTAGGTGTGTCTGCCGTGGATATGGACGGTGCCCGCAAGAATGTGGAAGCCGAAATCTCCGGATGGGATTTTGACGGTGTGCGCCGTGCTGCCCGCCAGCAGTGGAACACTTATCTTTCCAAGATTGACATCGATACGAAGGACAACGACCAGCGTACCATGTTCTACACGGCACTTTACCACACGGGTATGCAGCCCAACTTGTTTACCGATGCTGACGGACGTTACTTTGGTATGGACTTGAAGCCCCATCAAGGCAGGGTGGACGAGCCTATCTACACCATTTTCTCTTTATGGGACACTTTCCGTGCCTATCATCCGCTGATGACGATTATTGATCCTGAACTGAACGAGGCTTTCATCCGTTCGCTCATCCAGAAGTCCCGCGAGGGCGGCGTCCTGCCTATGTGGGAACTGGCCGGAAACTATACGGGTACCATGATTGGTTATCATGCAGCCTCCCTCATAGCGGATTCTTATGTAAAGGGATACCGTAACTTCGACGTGCAGGAGGCTTACAAGGCTTGCCTCCGTACGGCAGAATACGATACGACGGGTATTATCACCCATCCTTTGGTTGTGCCGCATCTGATGCCGCAGGCCAAGTACTGGAAGAACAAGATTGGCTACGTGCCTTGCGATAAAGACAATGAATCTGTGGCTAAAGCTTTGGAATATGCTTACGATGACTGGTGTATCTCCGTACTGGCAGGTGCCTTGGACGACGAAGCCAACCGCGATAAGTATGCGGCCTTTGCCGAGGGATATAAAGTTTATTTCGTTCCGAGTACCCGCTTCATGCGCGGACTGGACAGTGAGGGCAACTGGCGTACGCCTTTCAACCCCCGCGCTTCCAATCACCGTAATGATGACTATTGCGAAGGTACGGCATGGCAGTGGACTTGGTTCGTGCCCCACGATGTGGACGGACTGGTGGAACTGATGGGAGGACGCGACGCCTTCATCGGCAAGTTGGATTCTCTGTTCACGGCCGATTCCAAGCTGGAAGGTGAATCGACCTCGGTGGATATTTCCGGTCTGATAGGCCAGTATGCCCACGGCAATGAGCCAAGCCATCACATTGCCCATCTCTACAATTACGTAGGCCAGCCCTGGCGTACGCAGGAGATTGTGGATGAGGTGCTGCATACGCTTTACTTCAACAACCCCGACGGACTTTCGGGCAATGAAGACTGCGGACAGATGTCTGCATGGTACATTCTGAATGCGATGGGCTTCTATCAGGTATGCCCCGGCAAGCCGGTATATTCCATCGGACGCCCGCTGTTCAACGAGGCGACCGTTCATCTGAAAGATGGCAAGTCGTTCAAGGTGATAGCCCATAATAATAGCCGCGACAACAAGTATGTGCAGAGCATTGTGCTGAACGGCAATAAGCTGGAGACTCCATTCTTCACGCATCAAGATATAGTGGACGGCGGTACGCTGGAGCTGACTATGGGCAGTGAACCGTTGAAGTGACACAGATAATATACAGAAGGGATGAGCCGAAAAAATCATAATCCTATATCGTGGGTCCCCACCGTATATTTTGCCATGGGATTGCCGTTTGTGGTGCTGAACATGGTTTCTGTGCTGATGTTCAAGGGAATGGGCATCGGCGACGCGCAGATTGCTCTGTGGACGTCGCTCATCATGATGCCCTGGACGCTGAAGTTCCTTTGGAGTCCGTTCCTTGAAATGTTCAAGACGAAGAAGTTTTTCGTGGTACTGACGCAGATGGTTACCGGAGCAGGTTTTGCTCTGGTGGCTTTGGCGTTGCAGTTACCGTTCTTTTTTGCGATATGCATTGCGCTGCTGGCAGTGATTGCTTTCAGCGGAGCCACGCACGATGTGGCTACGGATGGTGTCTACATGTCGGACCTGAACAAGCAGGACCAGGCCAAGTATATCGGTTGGCAGGGAGCCTTCTACAATATAGCGAAGATTGTGGCGTCCGGCGGGTTGGTCTGGCTGGCAGGTGCCTTGCTGGTAGGTTTCGGTGGGGTGGAGGGTGCCACAGAGGCAGTCCGCCACGAGGCTACCCGGCATGCATGGATGACGGTGATGCTGATATTGGCGGCGGTGATGCTGCTGCTTGGCTTCTACCACATGCGCATGCTGCCATCGGGCGGTGCTGCCGCATCCGGCGCCAAGTCGGCAAGAGAGACGTGGGAGCAGTTGGTGGCGGTAATCAAGGATTTCTTCTTGAAGAAGCACATCTGGTACTATATAGCGTTCATTATCCTTTATCGCCTTGCCGAGGGTTTTGTCATGAAGATTGTCCCTCTTTTCTTGAAGGCGGAGCGTTCGGCAGGTGGCTTGGGACTGAATGAGCAGCAGATAGGTTTGTACTACGGCACTTATGGGGCGGCAGCCTTTGTGCTGGGGTCACTGTTGGCAGGCTATTACATTTCGCACCGGGGATTGCGGCGGACGCTGTTCTCTCTGTGCTGCATCTTCAATCTGCCTTTTGTAGCGTATACCCTGCTTGCCATGTACCAGCCGGAAAGCGGGTTGCTGATAGGTAGTGCCATCGTGCTCGAGTACTTCGGTTATGGTTTTGGTTTTGTGGGACTGACTTTGTTCATGATGCAGCAGGTGGCGCCGGGAAAGCACCAGATGGCACATTATGCCTTTGCTTCGGGCATCATGAATCTGGGTGTGATGTTGCCGGGCACAATCAGCGGTTTTGTCAGCGACTGGTTGGGGTACGAGGCGTTCTTTACCTTCACGCTGTTTGCCACCATTCCGGCGTTCCTCATTACGTACTTCATACCATTTACGTATGCCGATGAGAAGAAACAACAATAACCAATTAATAATATAGAGCAATTATGAGCAACAAAATCACAATGCCTTGGGAAGAACGGCCGGCAGGCTGTAAGGATGTAATGTGGCGTTATTCGGAGAATCCCGTAATAGACCGCTACCATATTCCGTCGTCGAACAGCATTTTCAACAGTGCGGTGGTTCCGTTTAAGGATGGTTATGCCGGTGTGTTCCGTTGTGACAACCGGGCGGTGCAGATGAATATCTTTGCCGGTTTCAGCAAGGACGGCATCCACTGGGAAATAGAGCATGAGCCAATCAAGTTCAAGGCCGGGAATACGGACATGATAGAGTCCGAATATAAATACGATCCGCGCGTGACATGGATTGAGGACCGCTACTGGATTACGTGGTGCAACGGCTACTACGGCCCCACCATCGGCATCGGCTATACTTTCGATTTCAAGGAGTTCTTCCAGTGCGAGAATGCTTTCTTGCCTTTCAACCGCAACGGTGTGTTGTTGCCTCAGAAGTTCGATGGCAAATATGCGCTCTTGAGCCGTCCCAGCGATAGCGGACATACTCCTTTTGGCGACATCTACATTAGCTTCAGCCCTGACATGAAATTCTGGGGCGAACACCGCCATGTGATGGCTCCTACGCCTTTCCCCGAAAGTGCCTGGCAGTGTACCAAGATAGGGGCAGGTTCGGTACCGTTCCTCACGGACGAGGGTTGGCTGATGTTCTATCATGGCGTGATAACCACTTGTAACGGTTTCCGTTACTCCATGGGAGCAGCTATTCTGGATAAGGACAATCCTGCCAAGTTGCTCTACCGCACCCGTGAGTATCTGCTTGCGCCGGCTGCTCCATACGAACTGGCAGGCGATGTACCCAATGTGGTGTTCCCTTGCGCAGCATTGCAGGATGGAGAACGTGTAGCTGTATACTACGGTGCAGCCGATACGGTAGTGGGGCTTGCTTTTGGCTATATCCGCGAGATTCTGGAGTTCACGAAGCGCACAAGTATTTTGTAAGCACCAAGCAGTTGGCGGGTGCTTGGTATTGCTGAAAAGCGTCTGCCGTAACTGTCTTATACTTAGTGTAATGTCACTGCAAAGATACTGCATGCTTTTTGCAGTGCTACTGCAAAGCCGTTGCAGCGCCACTGCAAAGCTGATGCAGCGTCACTGCAAAACTGTTGCAGCGCTACTGCAAAGTAGTTTGCAGTGTCACTGCAGACCGTTTGCAATAACTTTGCAGAGTGCATGCAATGACACCGGCATGGGTAGCGTGCTCACTAACTAATAAAGAACAAATCCTTACTATATTATGAAACGACTGATTACTTTCTGTATCATCTCCTTTGGAATGCTCACGGCATCTATGGCTGCGGAGAAGCATCCTGCGGACTATGTGAATCCTTTTGTCGGTACCACCAACTTCGGTACCACGAATCCGGGAGCCGTCTGTCCCAATGGAATGATGTCCGTAGTGCCCTTCAACGTGATGGGTTCGGAGGACAACAAATACGATAAAGATGCCCGCTGGTGGTCTACTCCCTATGAGTATCACAATTGTTTCTTTACCGGATACTCGCATGTCAATTTGAGCGGTGTGGGCTGTCCGGAATTGGGTTCTCTGCTGCTGATGCCCACTACGGGAGAGCTGTCCGTAGATTATAAGGAATATGGAAGCCGCTATAAGGACGAGCAGGCATCCCCCGGATATTACAGCAACTTCCTGACCCGCTACAATGTGAAGACGGAAGTGACGGCAACTCCTCGCACGGGTGTGGCGCGTTTCACCTTTCCTGCCGGGCAGAGCCATGTGCTGCTGAACCTGGGCGAAGGCCTGACCAATGAATCGGGAGCTTTTCTGCGCCAGACGGGTAAATGCGAGTTTGAAGGTATGAAGCTGCTGGGTACTTTCTGCTACAACCCACAAGCCGTTTTTCCCATCTACTTTGTGATGCGTGTCAACAAGCAGCCCGCCGCTTCGGGCTACTGGAAGAAGCAGCGCCCCATGACCGGTGTAGAGGCCGAATGGGACCCCGATAACGGACGCTACAAACTTTACACCCGCTACCAGAAGGAACTGGCGGGAGATGATATCGGCGCCTATCTTACATTCGATACCGAAGAAGGCGAGCAGGTGGAAGTACAGATGGGAGTCTCTTTTGTGAGCATGGAGAATGCCCGCCTCAATCTGGATACCGAGCAGCAGGGAAAGAACTTCGGTCAAGTGCTGGAAGAAGCCCGTCGCCGCTGGAACGATGACCTCTCGCGCATCCTTGTGGAAGGAGGTACGGAAGAGCAGAAAACCGTTTTTTATACGGCACTCTATCATACGCTGATACATCCCAATATCCTGCAAGATGTGAACGGGGAATATCCCGCTATGGAGAGTGATAAGATTTTGACTACCCAAGGCGACCGTTATACCGTCTTTTCTTTGTGGGACACTTACCGCAATGTGCACCAGCTTCTTACGCTGGTATATCCCGAACGGCAATTGCAGATGGTGCGCTCCATGCTCGACATGTACCGCGAACACGGCTGGCTTCCCAAATGGGAACTCTACGGACGTGAGACGCTGACCATGGAAGGTGACCCTTCCATTCCCGTCATCGTCGACACCTGGCTGAAAGGTCTGCGCGACTTTGATATAGAACTGGCCTACGAAGCCATGCGCAAGGGAGCCACCCTGCCGGGAGCGGAGAATCTGCTCCGACCGGACAATGACGACTACGTGTCATTGGGATATGTGCCCCTGCGGGAGCAGTATGACAACTGTCCATTATTCACATCTGACGCTGACGACGAGCGAACTAGTGTAGATCCCGGTGGTCGCCGTATCAATAAAACACAACAAACAAAAAGCTCATGAATGACACGAACAACTACTGCACGGACAGCAAA
>OKWG01000606.1_pt1 | contig 11908 bp, 11 predicted proteins | sample 1607091 | NCBI WGS metagenome assembly OKWG01 (sample SAMN04414080, study PRJEB24778) | human gut metagenome | material: faecal | host: Homo sapiens
AAGCCGTCAAAAAGCTGGAACGGGGCCGATACGAAGCGTGGTGCAAATCAAGGCAGGAAGAGCCGATCAAGGAAGCCTCGAACAAAAAGAGGCTCAAGAAAGCGGCGTAAAACCAAAGAAACCGACAGAGAACGAGCAACAAGCTTACCCAAAGGAGAACGAAGAGAAATTTAAAAACCGCATAGGCACCCACAGGGAGCCCGGAGGAGAGGAAGAAGACAGGGGCGGCAAGGCCGGCAACGGTCGGGCCGCGAAAAGCCCGAAGGGTCGAGTCGACAGACCTCACCGAGGACGAAAGTGGAGTGCTGAAAGAAAAAGGCGCCGTTGGAATCGAAAGAACCGTTGGGCGCCTGACTGACCTCAGGGAGAAATCCATGAGTGCTCAGAGCGAATAAATGTCAAAAGGCGTGCGGTAGATTTGGCGCTTTTTGACAAACGGCAGGCGCATGTCGTGCAGGACGTCCAAGACACCCGCCGCATAGATGGCGCGCACGCCGCCGCCTTCGACCACAAGTCCGAGTTTGCTCTTCTGCGTTTCCTGCATGGTTCTAATGCTGATGCTCCGAAGGTTACCGAGCATAATGCGCTTGACGGCAGAAAACAATCGGCCGTTTGTCTTGTCCGAAGTGGTAATACCTCAAGGAGCGGTCATCTAGGTAGTTTGTTGATCTTGACAAAACCTCGACAAAATCGGAGACTTCGATATCGTGCAAATTCCCGTATTTCCGCCTTTTCCGACCAACATGCGTCCGTTGCCCACAACGCTCGTTTCCTTTGCGGTTCTTACTCAGTACTGCCGCTCCCATCTCATGCGCTGATCTCCACGCGCACAGGGCTTGTTCGTCCGCGCTCAGCGGCAATTTCGACACAGGTCTTCGACTGAGAACCACTGCGTTCACTCAAGCCCAAAGCAACCAGCACAAGCAGACACCATCGACGGCGCGGACGCGCAAGCTGCGTTTGTCGTGCGAAGCCGCAAAAGATCAGGAAAAGAACCAACGAACATGCTTGAACTCAAACACATTACAAAAACGTTCGACACGGACGCCGGCCGCGTGAAGGCCGTCGACGACGTGTCGCTTACGATCAATCCCGGGGAAATTTTCGGCATCATCGGATTTTCAGGCGCCGGCAAGTCCACCTTAGTGCGCTGCATCAATCTGCTCGAGCGCCCGACCTCGGGCAATGTCGTCATTGACGGCACGGACCTCACAACGCTTTCCGACGCCGATCTCCGCGTCGTTCGCCGCCGCATCGGCATGATCTTTCAGCACTTCAATCTGATGCCCAGCCGCACCGTGTTCGACAACATCGCACTCGCGTTGCGACACTCCGAGCTCGGCAAAGAAGCAAAGGCCAAGAAAATTGAAGAGCTTTTGGCTCTGGTCGGGCTTTCGGACAAGTCAAACGCCTATCCCGCGCAGCTTTCCGGCGGCCAGAAACAGCGCGTGGCAATTGCACGAGCCCTTGCCAACGACCCGAAAGTGCTTTTGTGCGACGAAGCGACGAGCGCACTGGATCCGCAAACCACGCATTCGATTCTGAAGCTTCTCAAGGAAGTCAATCAAAAGCTCAGGCTCACGATCGTGGTGATCACGCATCAGATGTCGGTGATCAAGGAAATCTGCGATCGAGTCGCCGTGATGAAAACGGGGCGCGTCGTCGAGGAAGGCACGATTACGGAGATCTTCGCCCATCCCAAGGCTGATCTCACCAAGGAATTCATCAACACGGCCAACAACGTCAAGAAGTTCCTGGGTCTCGTTGAAAGCGGTCAGCTTGACAACGAAGTTGCCGAAGGCGGCAAAATCCTGCTTTTGACCTACACGGGCGGCTCGGCCGGCGAACCGCTCGTCGTGGCGCTCTACGAGCGATTCAAGGTGCGGGCCAACATTGTCTTCGGAAACATCGACTTCATTCAGGGCTCGGCCCTGGGCAAGCTCGGCGTGGTGCTCACTGGTGAAAAAGCCTCGGTGCAGCAGGCCGAGGACTATCTCAAGGAAAACGGCGTTTATGTAGAGGAGCTCAAAAATGGACTTCATTAACACACTGATGCCCAATTTCGAGCGTTTGAGCGGCGAACTCTACGAATGCATCGGACAGACTTTCACCATGCTCGCCGTCTCCGGGAGCATCGCCTGGGTGCTCGGTGTTGCCGTGGGCGTGCTTCTTACCGTCTGCCGTCCCGGAGGCATTTTGGAAAACCGGTGGCTTTTTACGATCTTTGACCGCGGCATCGACATTATCCGCTCGATTCCGTTCATCATTCTGATCGTGCTGCTGATTCCGGTAAGCCGTTTCCTGGTCGGCACGGGCTCGGGTGTGACGGGGTCCTTCGTCGCTCTTGTGGCCGGCACCGTGCCGTTCTTTGCCCGTCAGATCGAATCGGTTCTGGCCGACATTGATCACGGTCTCATTGAAGCGAGCCAGGCGATGGGCTTTTCGCCGCGCGAAATCATCTTCTCGGTGTATCTGCGCGAGAGCATTCCCGGCATCACCCGCGTGACGATGATCACGTTTGTGAGCCTTGTGGGCATCACGGCCATTGCGGGCGCAATCGGCGCGGGCGGCCTGGGCGACTTTGCCATCCGCTACGGCTATCAGATGGGCTACCGCGACATGATCTGGCTTACCGTGATCATCATCTTGCTCATCATCAGCGTATTCCAGTTCTTCGGAAACATCATCATCAAGAAATCGACGCACTAAATTCAAAAGGGAGACAAAACATGACCGGACTTCAATCTCGATTCGGCAAAGTGACGACGGCGCTTGTTGCCGCAGGCATCGTGGCGGTGACGCTCGCCGGTTGCGGCGACGACAAGAAGCAGGCGACGGCCGACGGCTTTACCGTAGTCAAGGTGGGCGTCGTGGGCGACTACAACGCGCAGTGGGATACCGTCAACGACCTTCTCAAGAAAGACAAGATTCAGGTCAAACTCGTGAAGTTCTCCGACTACGCCACACCCAACCGCGCTTTGGCCGACGGCGAAATCGATCTCAACGCCTTCCAGCACAAGGCCTATCTCAAGAACGACATCGAGCGCAACGGCTACAAGATCGAAGCGATCGGCGATACCCTCATCACGCCGCTTCGCGTCTTTAACAACAAGGAAAAGCTAAAGAGCATGAAGGACGTCAAGGACGGCGACATCTTCGCCATCCCGAGCGACCTCACCAACGGCGGCCGAGCTCTGAAGGTTCTTGAGTCCGCCGGTCTGATCGTCTGCGACCCGGCCAAGGGTTACGTTCCCACGAAGACCGACATCACCAAGTACAACGTCAAGATTCAGATCCGCGAAGCCGAATCGGGCGTTCTCTTTAACATCCTGCCCGACGTGTCCGCGGCGCTCATCAACGGCGGCAACGCCTATACGGCAGGGCTCGACTCCAAGAAGGACTCAATCTTTGCCGAGGACATTGATCCCAAGACCAATCCCAACGTGGGTCAGCTCTTCAACGTGATTGTCGCCCGCAGCAAAGACAAGGACAACCCCGTCTACAAGAAGGTGGTCGACGCCTATCACACGCCCGAAACCGCCAAGACGCTCGTGGACGTCTACAAGGGTGCCTTTACTCCTGTTTGGCCGGGTTCTGAAAAATACACGTACTGATCGGCGGGCTGACCGCCGCGGCCGGCAGTAATGGATTTAGAGACCGACTGCCGGCTTTTCTTTGAACGAACGGATACATCTGACATGGCAATCGATACCTGCGTTCTGGCACAAAAGAACTACATCGTCGGCATGCGCCGCTACTTTCACGCGCATCCGGAAGTAAGCCTGAAGGAATTCCAAACCTCGGCTCGCATTGAGGAAGAACTTGACAAGGTCGGCATCGAGCACACCCGTGTGGGTGAAACGGGCGTCTATGCTCGTGTAGTCGGGAAAAAAGTTGGCGAAGGCAAAACGAAAATCGTGGCGCTTCGGGCCGATATGGACGCTCTCGGCATGGAAGATCTCAAAAACTGCGAGTACTCCTCTCAGAATCCGGGCTTTTGCCACGCCTGCGGTCACGACGGCCACACGGCAACGTTGCTGGCTGCCGCACGCATTCTGAAGTCAATGGAAAACGACTTTGCCGGGGAAGTGCGCTTTTTCTTCCAGCAGGCCGAGGAAATCGGGCAGGGGGCGCGACAGTTCGTTGCGGCAGGTTTGCTCGAAGGGGTAGATCGCATCTACGGTCAGCACGTCACCAATACCCTCAACGTCGGTCAGGTGGGCGTCGTTGCAGGACCTCTCAACGCAAGCTGCGACTTTTTCCGCATCGAAGTGAAAGGCAAAGGGGCACACGTTTCGATGCCGCACAAGGGTGTGGATGCCCTCTACGTAGCATCCCAAATCGTGGTGGCCGTGCAGAGCATCGTTGCGCGCAGCACAGATCCGATGGAGTCAGCTGTCGTCGGCATCGGCAAGGCCTGGGCCGGCACGCAGTACAACATCGTTGCCGAAGAGGCCGTTCTGGAAGGGACGGTGCGCACATTTTTGCCCGAAGTCCGTGAAGCCACGAACCGTCGTCTTACCGACATCGTCGAGAAGACGGCAGAGATGCTGGGCGCCAAGGCAAGCATCGTCATCAAGAACTATTCCAACCCCTTGATAAACGACGCGGATGCGACAAAGGAAGCCAAGCTCGTAGCGCAGGAAATTGTTGGTGCCGAAAACATCATCACGGACTATCCCAAGTCCATGATGGCCGAAGACTTCGCCGACTATCTGCCGCATTGCAAGGGGACGTTCGTTTACTTCGGTACGCACAGCAACAAGCCGGGCACCGATCGGCCCAACCACAACGGATTCTTCGACATTGACGAAGAGGGACTGCTCGTGGCGTGCAATATGTTTGTGCGCTACGCGCTGCATGTGCTTGGCACGAGGTAGTTTTTGTACCGAACCTGTTTGCGTCTAGGTGCGCTCAGAAAAAGAACAAGGCTGCTTGATTTATCAAGCAGCCTTGTTTTCCGCAGAGTGCGCCGAAAAATCAGTTCTTGTGGCACATCGTGCAGTTGTTGTGCATGGCGTCAGCCTTCTTTTCGCCCTTGACCCAGTGGTCGGCCGGCATAGCCATCGGCTGGCCCTTCACCTTGGCGGCGCCCATCTTGGACTGATCGCCGTGGCACATGATGCAGGGGTTGTTGGCGTCCGTGATCTTGTAGGCGTCAATCGGATGCGGGATCTTGGAGGGCATGCCGCCGGCAGCCTGAGCGGCGGCGCAGATCATCATGGAGGCAGCTGCAACAACGCAGGAAACCGTGAACTTGCTCATCTTGTTCTCCTTTTACGGGGTGTTTTGTATGTCGTAAATGAATTCGGTCGAACTTCTCATCAGGCACGAGAAAATCCGCGGGTGAATTTTTAATACGATTTTAAGGTTGGCGCAATAAGCCGCTCGAACTAATTCCTGCAATTTCTATTTTTTCTGTAAAAATTTTTCTCAGCGACTTTTCTCGGGCGGTTTTTTCGACAGTTGTGAAAGCACAAACTAAAATGGCGACTCCCGGGAGAATCAATACGAATGACTATCACACTCAATCAACTTGACGTCGGTCAATCCGCCACCGTTGAAGTGGTCGGCGGCAGCGGCGCGCTTCGCCAACATTTTTTGGACATGGGGCTGATCCCTCAGGCCACGGTAACGCTGATCAAGCGAGCTCCGATGGGCGACCCCATTGAGGTCCGAATCCGCAGTTACGAACTGACTTTGCGCGTAGCCGAAGCCAATGAGATTTTTGTGAAAAATGTCCGCAAAGGGGAGCCGACAAAGCAAACGCACCCCAAGCCGATAGAAATGGATCACCCCGGCTACGCAGAAGCCGGAAAAAATCAGGTGATCAAACGTGAGCAGCCCCTGATGACGGACGAGACCGTTCGGATCGCGCTCGTCGGCAATCAAAACTGCGGCAAGACAACGCTTTTTAACAAATTGACGGGATCCAATCAGCACGTGGGCAACTTTCCCGGCGTTACGGTCGATCGCAAGGACGGCCGTATCGTGGGCCACGAAGAGGCGCTTGTCACCGACTTGCCCGGCATATATTCCCTGTCGCCCTACACCAACGAAGAGATCGTCTCGCGTGAATTTATCCTTCGCGACGATCCTCACGTCATCATCAACATCGTCGACGCCACCAACATCGAGCGCAATATGTACCTCACGCTGCAGCTCATGGAGCTGGGCCGTCCGATGGTTCTGGCCTTGAACATGATGGATGAGGTGGCTGCCAACGGCGGTTCCGTGCGCGTCAACGAAATGGAAGCGTTGTTGGGTATTCCGGTCGTGCCGATTTCGGCGAGCCGAGGAGAGGGCATCGAAGAGCTCGTTGAACACGCCCTGCATGCCGCTCGGTTTGTCGAGACACCGGCAGTCCACGACTTCTGTTCGACCGAAGATCATGGCGGGGCGGTACATCGCTGTCTGCACAGCCTGATGTTTCTCATTGAGGATCATGCTCAGCAAGCCGGCATTCCGCTTCGTTTTGCCGCAAGCAAAATCGCCGAGGGCGATGCGCTCATTACCGAACAGCTTCATCTTGACGTTAATGAAAAGCGCACGATCGAGCACATTCTGAAGCAGCTTGAAGCCGAACGAGGATTGGATCGCGCCGCGGCCATCGCCGACATGCGCTTCAGTTTCATCGACAACGTCTGTGCGCAAACCGTCGTTAAGCCTCACACCAGCAAAGAACATCTGCGCAGCCTTGAAATCGACCGCATTCTGACCGGCAAATACACCGCCATTCCGGCATTCATCGCCATCATGGCTTTGGTGTTCTGGATGACGTTCAATGTTGTCGGCGCGTGGCTTACCGACGGCCTTGACTGGCTCATCGGTTTGGCAACCGACAAGGTTGATGCCTTGCTTACGAACCTCAGTGTCAATGAGTCGATTCATTCGCTCATCATCGACGGCATCTTCAATGGTGTGGGCAGCGTTGTGAGTTTTGTACCGACCATTGTCGTCCTCTTTTTCTTCCTGTCCTTCCTTGAAGACAGCGGCTACATGGCCCGCGTCGCGTTTGTAATGGATGTCTTTCTGAGACGCATTGGTCTGTCGGGGCGCAGCATCGTGCCGATGTTGATCGGTTTCGGCTGCACGGTGCCTGCCGTGATGGCAAGTCGTACGTTGCCGTCCGAACGCGACCGCAAAATGACAATTCTGCTGACACCCTTTATGAGCTGCTCGGCAAAGCTTCCGATCTACGCATTTTTTGTGGCGGCCTTTTTCCCCGGCCAAGGTGCGTGGGTAATGATCGGGCTGTACTTGCTCGGCATTATTACGGCTATTGCACTCGGTCTAGTCATGCGGCGAACCATGTTCAAAGGGGAAGCCATGCCGTTTGTCATGGAGCTTCCGAACTATCGCCTGCCGGGTGCACGCAACGTCGCCTTGCTTTTGTGGGACAAAGCCAAGGATTTTCTGCAGCGCGCCTTTACCGTCATTTTTGTGGCGACCATCGTCATCTGGTTCCTGCAGTCATTTGATTTCCGCATCAATCCCGTTGAAGATCCTCAACTTTCCATGTTGGCCGTTGTTTCGGGCTGGATCTCACCTTTGTTCGAACCGCTGGGTTTCGGTGATTGGCGCATCAGCACCGCTTTGATCAGCGGATTTATGGCCAAGGAAAGCGTCGTGAGCAGCCTTTCGGTGACATTTGGTTCTACCGAAGCATTGACGGCGGCATTAAGCGGCCTGACAGCAATCAGTTTGTTGGTCTTCTGCCTGCTCTATACGCCCTGCGTGGCCTCCATCGCGACGATCAAGCGAGAGCTGGGAGGCCTCTGGGCGACGGGCGTTGCCGTTTTCCAATGTGCGGTGGCCTGGGTTGTGGCTTTTGTGGTCTACACGGGCGGCAGCATGCTCGGCCTGAGCTAAAAAGGAGGAGCGCCGTGAATGCCGCCAGTTGGATCGCTCTGTTCATAATCGCCGTCGCATTTGCCCTGGCTGTACTGCGCATCTTTAAAGGTAAGCACTCGGGGTGTTGCGGCGGCTGCAACGGGTGCAACAAAACCGCTTGCGCAAAGTCAGGTTGCACCAAGTGCCGGACTTGACCGCCCGGTCGTTTATTTCGTTAACGAATCAGCCGTTGTGAACTCAGTCACTGAGCAGCTCAGCTTCAGGTTGACGGCCGAACCACTTCTCAAAGATTCTCGCAAATTCACCGTTTTGCTTGATGGTGGCTAGACCGCGGTTGATGCGCTTGAGAAGTTCCTTGTTGCCCTTCTTAACGGCAATGCCCAGGTCTTCACGGGTCAGAGCCACCGGCAACGCTTTCACCTTGCCGCGGCCTGCAGTGACAACGTAGTAGTCGTTGGTCGGGATGTCGTTGAGCACGGCGTCCACTCCGCGGTTGTGAAGTTCCAGATAGCACTCTGTGAGCTGGTTGAAGACTCGAACCTCGGCGTTTTTGACCTTGCGGGCGGCAGCTTCGCCGGTCGAACCGATCGATACAGCCAAACGCTTGCCTTCGAGGTCTTCGGCCTTGGTGATCGTGGTGTTGTCGGCATTGACGACAATGCCTAGCCCGGCAATGTAGTAGCGGTTGGAGAAATCGACGCTTTTTGCACGCTCGGGCGAAATCGTGATGTCGTTGATGGCAATGTCGATGTTGCCGGTCTTCAAGGCAGGTATCAGACCGTCAAAGGCGAGGTTCCTCACTTCCACGTCAAAGCCCTCAGCCTTGCCGATCGCACGAATGATGTCAACGTCGTAACCCACATACTGGCGCGTCTCGGAATCCTGAGAACCAAAAGGCGGATAAGTCGCGTCCATGCCGACAATCAGCGTACGCTTAGGATGTTGGTTTGCCCAGGCAGGAACTACAGACAGCGCAGCTGCGGCCGTCACGACGGATAAAAAGATTCTTTTCTGCATTATTGGTTTCAGGAAGCCGGTGTCGATCCATACCGCTGAATTGCGGTAATAAGCTTTAAATTTTAAGGTCATTTGGGTTGAAGAAGCCAACCACCGGACAAACTCCCGTGTAGGTATTGCGATTTGCCTCAAATCAGCCGACAAAAGCAACCGGCGCCAAAGCGCACAACACAAGTTTTCGCAGTCGTTTCAACCGGAAACCGCTTCCGGGGATTTGTATTTTTGTTAAGCTCTATGCCACAACGCAACCCGGGAGGAATCCAAATGGCGCAGCACCTTTTAGCCGATTTAATCCGTCATAGCGGTTCCGTCGTGATTGACGGCGCCATGTCCACAGCACTTGAAAAGGCAGGTTGTGACCTCAACGACAAGCTCTGGAGTGCGCGCGTACTCATTGAAGAACCGGACAAGATTCGGCAGGTGCACGCTGATTATTTCGAAGCGGGAGCCAACGTTGCCATTACCGCAAGCTACCAAGCGACCGAGGCTGGATTCAAAGAGCGCGGAATTGACTCTCAGAAAGCATATGGGCTTATCGCTCAATCTGTGACGCTGGCTCGTGAAGCTCGCGATGATTTTTTGATTCGTCATCCGGAACGAGAGCCAAAAACTCTTTTGATCGCGGGTGCCGTCGGCCCTTATGGTGCTTATCTTGCCAACGGTGCCGAATATACGGGTGACTATCACCTTTCGGACGAGCAATACCGTTCTTTTCACCAATTGCGCTTGAAGGCTCTGGCGGAAGCCGGAGCGGATTTTCTCGCCGTTGAGACGCAGGCAAGACTCGACGAGGTCAGGGTCATTCTCTCGATGATGGAAGAGCTCGACATGGCTGCCTGGGTAACCTTTACATTGAAGGATAGCGGTCATATCGCTGACGGAACGCCGATAGAAGAGGCTGCCGAAGTGTGTGGCAAGCATCCGTTGGTTGACGCCGTCGGCGTCAATTGCGTCAAGCGTGAAATGGTGGCTGACGCATTGCAGCGCATTTCGTCCGTCACAGACAAGCCAATGATCGTTTATCCCAATTCGGGCGAAACGTATGATCCGATGACAAAGACCTGGCATCATCCGGTCTCGGGGCCGGGCTGGGCGGACTTCGTGTCCAAATGGAAAGCTATGGGAGCCGTTTGTCTGGGTGGCTGCTGCAGAACGTTGCCCTCGGATATTGTTCAGATTGCAGAGCTGATGAAGGCTCGCCACTGAGGAAGGACTTGCCCGGTATTCGGAGCAAACTACTCAGAACAAAGAGTGGTTTGGAAATTGTTCGGGTGCGTCCGGGAAACCTTGTTGTCCTATTAATCTGCGGTCAACTGCTCAATCGTCTGAGGCGTTGTGAAGTTGCTTGATGTCACGCAGCGGAGGTAAGCCGAAAAGTTCCTTATAGTCCCGAACGAACTGAGCCAGGCTTACGTAGCCGACGGCAAAGGCCGCCGAGGTGACGTTTGTTTCGCGAGCGACCAATAGACGGCGAGCTTCAAACAGCCTGACACGTTTGCGAAACTGAACGGGCGAAAAACCGGTGACTTGTCGAAATTTTCGGTGGAACGTTGCATTTGACATGTTGGTTTTCCTTGCCAGCTCTTCCACCGAACAATCTGTCGCATAGTTGCGTCGGATCCAACTGACGGTTTTTAAAACGGCATGGCCTTCGGATCCGGCACTCGCAAGTGCTCTGAGTTCTGCTCCGCAGGATGAATCCAGAAGCAAAGCATGCAGTTCTCTTAGTATCAACGGCGCACACACCGCAATCAGTTTGGGACGGTCCAGTATTTTCAGCAGTCGCAGGAACACGTCGCGCAAATCCTCGTCCGGGCGAATGACAAATACCCCGCCCGGCATTGCGGAAAATTGCTCCGAATGATGCCGATCGGACAAAGCATCGGCGTATTCCATCAAAATCGATGCATCCAGAGACACGGAAAGCGCAAGAAACGGATTGTCTCTTGAAGCGTCGAGCGTGTGAAATTCACTCGGCGAGGCAATGCCGCACACCAAGCTTTCTCCGGCACCGTACTCCAGCATCTTTCCGCCGATCGCCGTAGTTTTGCGACCGCGCACAATAAATGTTGTCATGATTTCACCGGCCGTGCGTTCGATAAATGCATTGGATTCAATGCGATAGAGCGTCAGTCCGGGTACCAATGTGGGAAACACGCCGTGATGCGGTGCATGTCGGTCAATGATTTGAGCTGCGGACTCGATCAAAGCGTCGAACATAAGGGTCTCTTGCGAAGAACTGAGACTGAAGACATCCCATTATAGGAAAGCAGGAAATTCATCTCGTCTGAAATTGATAGAAAAAAGCAAAGATTTGACATGATGAACCATGAAAAATATCGCCGATGATTGAAAAATGTAAAAGACAGTTCAATACGTCCGGTCTGATATTTAGAAAGAATGGAGAAATCATGCAAAAAATTCTCTTCATCAACGGCCATCCGAATCCGGAAGCCTCCGTTGCCGGCAAAGCCGTGCTCAATGCGCTTGAATCATCTCGTTGCGAGATGCAAATCAGAACGTTGGCGCAGTTGTGCGGTCCCAACGGTTTCGATGTGACTGCGGAACAAGAGGCGTTACGGCGGGCCGATGTGATCGTGTGGCATTTTCCGTTTTATTGGTACTCGGTTCCGGCGATTCTCAAGAAATGGATCGATGATGTGCTGACGCGCGGTTTTGCCCACGGCACCGGAGGAACAGCTTTACACGGAAAAAAGCTTCTTTTGTCGTTTACGACCGGTGCGGCTGCTCAGGAGTATGCAAAGGGACGTGCAATGAACTGGCCGGTGGAGGCATTCCTTCCGCCGCTTCTGCAAACTGCCTACTTGTGCGGCATGAAGACATTGGCTCCCGTGTGGTCAAACGGCATGATTTTTGTTCCCGGCATTCACACTGAAGCTGACCGCAAACGAATCCTCAAGCAAGCCGAAGAACATGCCTCACGGCTTCTCGATGAAATTAAAGCCAGCGCTGAAAACTAGATTGGGGAGATTGCGATGAAATTTCTGGTCGACGTGCGTATTACCGACCTTGAGGC
>OKWG01000608.1_pt1 | contig 11888 bp, 8 predicted proteins | sample 1607091 | NCBI WGS metagenome assembly OKWG01 (sample SAMN04414080, study PRJEB24778) | human gut metagenome | material: faecal | host: Homo sapiens
GGTAGCATCGTTATGATAAAACCATAACCGATCCAGGTAAGTCCGCCTTTATTCACAATCGCATCGATAAAACCACCTCCTGCATTCAATCCGACACAGGCAAGAAACATCGTGATCCCGATTTCGCGCAACATCAGGTTAGCGCTCTGCGTCGTATAGGTCACAAGCCGGTAACGATAGCCGAAACGGCTGATCAGGATCGCCACAATCAGAGGTCCCCCTGCCAGCCCCAGCTTGATCGGCTGCGGAATTCCCGGAACCGAAAACGGTATGCTTCCCAAAACAATTCCCAACGCAATCCCGATAAAAAGGGTGATCAAATTTGGCTCATTCAGTCGCTTCATGGAATTACCCAAAATAGCACTCACCTTGTCGACAGCCAGTTCACTCCCGACAACCGTCACCCGGTCGCCCACCTGCAATTGCAATCCCTGTGTCGCCACCAGTTCAAGTCCGGCACGGTTAACACGCGTAACGTTGATACCATGCAGGCGGCGCAGTTGTAAATCTCCCAACCGACGGCCTGTCAGTTCCGGCTTTGTCACCAAGATACGACGACTGACGAATTGGCTCTCCGCCGGAATCCACTGCTTCCGGTCCATTTGGATTTCTTCCCCGATAAATGTTTTAATCGTCTCCACGTCATGTTCGGTCGTAATAACGAAGATTTTATCATCTTCCTGCAAAACGGTGTTTCCGGTTACGATCTCGACCTTATTAGTCGCTTTACGCCAGATACGCGAGATGACAAATTCGCGGTGCTCCAGCAAAGCGGCCAACTCGACCACCTTTCTTTTAAATACTGCCGGATTCTTAACGATCAACGAGACAGGGTTAGCTTCTGCATGCGTATCATTCTCCGCTGCCAGCTTCTTCGCCTCATCATCATAACTGACATGGAACACATACCGGACAAACAGCATTGCCAGAATCATCCCGATCACGCCTAACGGATAGGCAACGGCATAGCCCAGCGCAATGCTCTCGTCCGTACTTCCCGTCATATCCGTATAAGCCTGCTGAGCAGCACCGAGCCCCGGCGTATTGGTGACAGCCCCGGACAAGATCCCGACGATAGTCGGGATCGGAATGTCCACTACGAAGTGTATCACCAAAGCCGTAGCCACACCTAAAAAGACAATGCCGCAAGCCAACCCGTTCAGTGCCATTCCCCCTCGCCTGAACGAAGAGAAAAATCCCGGACCGACCTGCATACCTACCGAATAAACAAATAAGATCAATCCAAATTCCTGAAAGAAATGAATAACGACAGGATGGATATAGAAACCGAAATGCCCAAGCATGATCCCGACAAACAGCACCCACGTAACCCCCAACGAGATTCCGAAAACCTTGATTTTACCTAACTGGATACCAGCTGCAACCGTAAATGCAAGCAATAGAAGGGAATGTCCAATCCCTTCGCCCCACAGTAGTTCTTTAATCCATTCCATGATACCCTATCGGTCTTTACGGTAAACCGGAGAAACATCAAAAGCATAGAACGTGTCCCGGATATGCCCAATACATTCCGGACAAAGGCAATTCTTATAATAGATCCTGATAAAGGTTTTCTGACACTGGTCCAAACCAGTAGCAGTAAAGTCGCCTGACAATAAATCAATATTGCCGGAAAACTTTGTGCCACAACGCAAGCAAAGCTTTTCCATCTTTTTACTATTTATGAAGTTAGAAACATTTTCGAACCATTCTCCTAACCCACGAGGAAAGAACAGCCTTTAACGAACGGCAGGTCTTCTGACTGACTCCCATCCTGAAGCCTTCCCGGTTTATAACTATAACCCAGTGGCAAAAGTAGTTTCAGGATGTTGAAACGGAGCTTCACAGCAGCGGGACTGTCCGGGATTTTCACCCGATTCCCTTTTAATTCGTATCATCTGATTTGATCATACGAAACCGATCCGAAGACAAAATTAGACAAAAAAAGCATAGCGTGTATCTCTTTTCCAAGTTATTTTTTCACGTTAACACTTTCTTCAGAAGTTTTCTCCATTGTATACGGAGAGTCGAAAAGATACACACCTTTGGATAACTTCAAAACAAAACAATCATTAAAAGTTTCCCATTTATCCAAAATCACCATGTGTAAATCAACAGATTGACATATTTTAACCACACAAAAGTTTTCCCAAAAGTTCACCATATCGTCATACTACATACTTTTGCAAATATAAAACATACAAATCTCAATAATAAATTTATCATGATTCAGACAGTTATTAAACGTGATGGACGTATCGTTGGATTCAACGAAGAAAAGATAGCAACAGCTATCCGCAAAGCGATGTTGCACACAGAAAACGGGGAAGACCGGGAACTGGTTCGCCAGATCACGGATCATATTTCTTTCAAAGGCGACTCGCAAATGACTGTCGAAGCCATCCAAGACGCTGTCGAGTTGGAACTGATGAACAGTAGCCGCAAAGACGTTGCACAAAAATACATAGCTTACCGTAACCAGCGCAGTATCGCCCGCAAAGCCAAGACACGCGATATGTTCCTGGAGATCATCAATATCAAATCCAACGATATCACCCGCGAGAATGCCAATATGAATGCCGACACGCCCGCCGGCATGATGATGAAGTTCTCCAGCGAAACGACCAAGCCGTTCGTCGACGATTACTTGTTGAGCGAAGAGGTCAAGGAGGCGGTAGAAAACAACTATCTGCATATCCATGATAAAGACTATTATCCGACCAAGAGCCTCACGTGCGTACAACATCCGTTGGACCACATCCTGAAATACGGTTTTTCAGCCGGACATGGCGAATCACGCCCGGCAAAGCGTATCGAAACAGCCAGTATTTTAGGCTGTATCTCGCTCGAAACAGCCCAGAACGAAATGCATGGTGGTCAGGCGATCCCGGCATTCGATTTCTATCTGGCTCCTTACGTGCGCAATAGTTTTATCGAAGAAATCAAGAACCTGGAAGAACTGAACGGACAGAATTATTCACATCTCTACCAGCAGAAACTGGATGACTATGTGAATCGTCCGCTCGAAGGATTGAGTGGCGACGAACGTATCATCCAACATGCCGTCAATAAAACTGTCAGCCGCGTGCATCAATCGATGGAAGCCTTTATCCACAATATGAACACCATCCATTCTCGTGGAGGCAACCAAGTAGTATTCAGTTCCATCAATTACGGAACGGACACTTCTGCCGAAGGACGCTGTATCATTCGCGAGATATTGAAAAGCACATATCGCGGAGTCGGCAATGGCGAAACGGCCATCTTCCCGATTCAGATATGGAAAAAGAAACGCGGGGTAAGCTATCTGCCGGAAGACCGTAACTACGACCTTTACCAGCTTGCCTGCAAGGTTACAGCTCGCCGTTTCTTCCCGAACTTCCTCAACCTCGACGCGACATTCAACCAGAGCGAAGACTGGCGTGCCGATGATCCGCAACGTTATATGCACGAAGTTGCGACCATGGGATGCCGCACGCGTGTATTCGAGAACCGCTTCGGTCCGAAAACATCTATCGGCCGCGGTAACCTCTCTTTCTCGACAATCAATATCGTGCGCCTTGCTATCGAATGCATGCACATTGAAAACAAGGAAGAACGGATCGCCCAATTCTTTGCCAAGCTCGACCATATGTTAGATATAACCGCCCGCCAACTACACGAACGCATGGAATTCCAAAAAACGGCATATGCCAAACAATTCCCGCTGCTGATGTCGTCTCTCTGGCTGGGTAGCGAGAAATTGAAGCCGAACGACACGATCGCACCCGTTATCAACCAGGGTACATTGGGAATCGGTTTTATCGGCTTGGCGGAATGTCTGGTCGCCCTCACCGGCAAACACCACGGCGAAGATGCGGCTTCGCAGGAGTTAGGCCTGAAGATCGTCAGCTATATCCGTGACAGGGCCAATCAGTTTTCAGAAGAATACCAGCATAATTACAGCGTACTGGCAACACCAGCCGAAGGCTTGTCTGGTAAGTTTACCCGTCGTGACCGTAAGCAATTCGGTTCGTTGTCCGGTATTACGGACCGCGACTATTATACAAACTCCAATCATGTACCCGTCTACTACAAATGCAGCGCTCGTCATAAAGCGGAAGTGGAAGCTCCCTATCATGAGATGACACGAGGAGGTCATATCTTCTATGTCGAAATGGATGGAGACGCGACCCATAACCCGGAAGTGATCATGCAAGTTGTCGATATGATGGACCGTTATAACATTGGCTACGGTTCCGTCAACCACAATCGTAACCGCTGTCTCGACTGCGGCTACGAAAATGCGGAAACGCATTTGGAAAAATGCCCTAAATGCGGCAGCACCCATCTCGACAAACTACAGCGCATCACCGGTTACCTGGTCGGTACGACAGATCGCTGGAACAAAGCGAAACTGGCAGAACTAAACGACAGGGTCGTCCATAATTAAAAATTGAAGATTGCGAGAGATATAAACAGTTATATTATAAACCAAGAATTGAAGCTCAGAAGTCAAGCATTTCATTTTTCAATTCTTAATTTTCAATTGCCAAATTGCTTTTCATCATTGATATCATAGAAGATACAACTGTCGACGGTCCGGGATTCCGGACCGCGATCTATGCGGCAGGTTGTCCGAACGCTTGTCCTGGCTGTCATAATCCCGAATCGTGGGACATAAACAAGGGGAAACAAATATCGACGGAAGAGATTCTAACGAAGGTCTTGGCAGACGACTTTGCCAACGTGACCTTCAGCGGCGGCGACCCCATGTTCCAACCGGAAGGTTTCACCAAGCTGGCACAGGCGATCAAAGAAAAAAGCCGGAAAAACATCTGGTGTTATACCGGCTATACTTTCGAGCGTCTTTTGGACAATCCGAAACAGGCAGAGCTACTCAAATACATCGACGTCTTGGTAGATGGTAAATTCAAACAAGCCCTACGCGATGAAAGCCTTCTTTTCCGTGGCAGCAGCAACCAACGCCTGATCGATGTCAAAGCTTCCCTAAAAGCCAACAAGACAGTCTTGTTGGAACTGAATTATGATTTATGAATCTTTTATAACTCATAAATCATAATTCATGAATCTCCTTACCATTCAATGAACTTACCACGCTGCCTGCGTTTTTCAAGTTCTTCTTCAAGATAACGCTGGCGGTCTTTGGCAATGTAGCGGCGAGCGAAGATATTCGGAACGGCAACACCTAAAGAGATACACAGGCTAATTAAAGCCGAATTGATCCCGTTGGCAAAAGCATTGGTCACTTCACCAATCACCCCGTGCAGGTTGATAAAAGCAAACAACGAACGATACATCAGTACCCCCGGAATCATCGGGATAACAGACGGGATCGTTAACACATGATTGGGGACATCGAACCAATGGACCGCCTTTACCGCAATCAGACTCACGACAAAACTTCCCATAAACGAACCGATCACCGGACCATATCCCAACTCAAAATTCACAAAATTACGGGTACACACTGCAATGATCCCCCCTAAAGCCACTACCCACAACAAACGTCGCTGGATATTGAAAATCATTGAAAAACCCATCGCTGCAATAGCCGCCGCAATGGCATAAATATAATAAGGATCATGCGGCACCATGCTCAATTCACTGAACTTATGGTCGATCTCTATATCGTTCATTACCAACACCCGCATGGCAAAAGCAATCCCGAACGTCATCGCTCCGACCATCATCATCGTATTGGCCGCCCGCGTAATCCCGACAAGCAAATGATTGTCAATCATGTCATCCACAAAATTGATTAACGGTACTCCCGGCACGATAAACAGAGCACAAGCCAGCAACGGATGGTAAGGCGTGGATGACAGCCCCGAAAAAGAAGAAGCATACGCCAGACAAGTCGCCACAAACGCCGCAATCGCAATACTCATATACACATTTATCCCGAACTCGATACAACGCGCTCGGACACGGAATCCGACAAATGCACAAATAGAAGCAAACAAAAACGCGATCCAGTCACAACCGAACAACTTACAGAAACCGCCACAGGCAAACCCTGCACCGATTGCCACCAGGTAAGGCATATAGTTACGAGGTTTACGCGCAATCCGCTCAAGCTCTTCCTCATACTGGTCCAACGAATAGTCTTGTTCAATCGCCTTCCATGACAGATGGCTGACCTCCGTAATGGTCGTCATATTGATACCATGCTTCTCACACTTCTGAAATTTTGAAAAGGAATGTGTCTCGTCGCTCACATTCACCATAATCATCGTCCATCTGATATCCAGATGAAGCTTTTCTTCAGGAATCCCCATAAAAGCAGCCACACGCTTCATGTTCCGTTCGATGCGGTTCGTATCCGCGGCACTCTCCATCAGCAATTTTCCCGTACGGAGTAATAAGTCCAGTTTTCTCCGTAACAACAAAACCTCCCGGTCTGTCAAAGTCTCTTTTTCCATCCTTTTTGTCTTTTCTCTATTAAATGCGGGCACAAAAGTAAGAAGGCTGACTTTCACAAGCAAGCCTTCCTCTAATCAATTCTATTGATTCTGTCGAATGATTCTTTTGTTCACCATGTTAGTTATTTATAATTTTCAAATCGACGTCCTTGATTTACAAAGGCATATTGCCATGTTTCTTCGGCGGATTGCTCTGGCTCTTATTTTTTGCCATTTCAAGCGCCTGTATCAACTTGTAACGTGTCTGACGGGGCATGATGATCTCATCGATAAATCCTAATTCGGCTGCTCGATAAGGATTCGAGAATTGTTCATTGTATGCCTTCATAGCCTGTGCTTTTTCTTCTCCTTCCGCTTTCCGGTACAGGATATTGACAGCCCCTTCGGCTCCCATCACTGCGATTTCCGCCATCGGGTAAGCCAAGTTGATGTCGGCGCCGATCGGTTTGCTCGACATCACGATATAAGCGCCGCCGTAAGCTTTACGCGTAATCAACGTAATTTTGGGAACTGTCGCCTCGGCATAAGCGTAAACGATCTTCGCCCCGTGGCGGATAATCCCGTCATGCTCCTGCTGACAGCCGGGTAAAAAGCCGGGTACGTCCTCAAACGTCACCAGCGGGATATTGAAGCAATCGCAAAAACGGATGAAACGAGCCGCCTTGTCCGAGGCATCGATATCCAGCACACCAGCTAGGAAAGCCGGCTGATTCGCCACAATACCAACCGACTGGCCACCCAGACGGGCAAAGCCGACCACCACATTCCTTGCAAAATGAGACATCACTTCGAAAAAATAATGATTGTCGACCACCGGCTCGATCACGTCCTTCATATCATACGGCACGTTCGGATCATCGGGAATCACCGTCTGTAACGTTTCCGTTTCACGACGGATATCGTCAGAACACGGGAGAGACGGCGCATCCTCCATATTGTTTGACGGCAGGAAGCTCAGCAGCTCGCGGATACTCATCAACGTTTCCTCCTCCGTATCACACACGAAATGCGTCACGCCACTTTTACTGCTATGCACATAGGCGCCTCCCAATTCCTCTTTCTCCACCGTCTCATGCGTAACGGCCTTCACGACATCCGGTCCGGTTATGAACATATGGCTCTTCTCTTTCACCATAAAAATGAAATCGGTCAGTGCCGGCGAGTAACAAGCTCCACCGGCACAAGGACCGAGGATAGCCGAAATCTGGGGAACCACCCCGGAGGCCATCGTATTTTGATAGAAGATCGACGCATAACCTGCCAGGCTACCGACTCCTTCCTGGATACGCGCACCTCCCGAATCGTTCAATGCGATCACAGGTGCACCATTTTTCAGAGCTAGCGTCTGGACCTTTACGATCTTGGCGGCATTGGTCGAACTGAGCGTTCCTCCGTAAGCTGTAAAATCGTAGGCGTAGACAAAGACCTGACGACCTTCGATCTTACCATATCCAGAAACGACACCGTCTCCCGGAATCTTGTTTTTCTCCATGCCGAAATTCGTGCATCGATGCGTCACGAACTTATCCAGTTCAACAAACGTACCTTTATCCAGCAACATATCAATACGTTCACGGGCTGTCATACGCCCCGCCTCATGTTGCTTATCGATACGAACTACGCCGCCACCCAGAGCAGCCACTTTATCTAGTTCTTCAAACTTCTTATATATCTCTTCTTTCTGCATTTCCTTCCTGATTAATTACTTCCAATGTCATCAACACCTGATTCACGTTTACCGTGTCTCCTTCCTTCACCAGGATTTCACGTACCCGACAATCAGAGCTGACCTTATAGTTGCTCTGCATCTTCATGGCTTCGAGCACCACCACGATATCCCCGGCAGACAGAAGGTCTCCTTCGTTCACAGGAATCTTCATGACCTTTCCGGGCATCGGCGATACAACCTTGTCGCCCTGCTTTTCTTCGCTGTTCTTGCGCATACGTAGATATTTGGCCTGCGAATCGATTATGTCGACCGAATAAGAGGAGAAAAGCGTGTTGACCTGATAGTTCTTTCCTCCTCCCGAACGGATCAGCTCGGCATTGTAAGAATGTCCGTCATGCAAGATCGAACAAGCCCCGTTCTCAGCCATCACGATATCCACCTCGTAGGGCTGTCCGTCTATGTCGAGCCGCACCTTGTTTCCATCCTTTCCAAGCAGCTCCACATCAGCCACCCGGTTTCCAATATGTATTTCCATTATAAACAATTTTTCAAATCCTTAACACACCTTTCTGCAACCCGAACTCACGCCAACGGCTGATCGGACGGTTGTCCACCGAAGAGCCCGATGCGTTCTCCTCCAGGTTCATCAGGTAATCCATATAAGCAGCGATCATGGCGATATTTTCCGATTCATGCTCGTCTCCGGGGTTCACCGGATGTTGCAGCTCCTCGCCATGCTTTCCGATAAACGACGTATCGTAGGTTCCATGCACAAAATCAGGTATATCCATGATCCGCCTGAGATAGCTGATATTCGTCTTCAGCCCGGTAATCTTGTATTCGTGTAAGACACGCCTCATTCGTTCGATCGCATACTCGCGGCTGGTAGCCCACACGATCAGCTTGCCGATCATCGGGTCATAATAGACCGGAATCTCATAACCTTCATAGACATAGCTGTCGATTCGCACTCCGATCCCGTTCGGTTCGGTCAGCTGGCGGATAATGCCGGGAGATGGCATGAAATTGTTGGCGGTATCTTCGGCACAGATCCGGCATTCGATAGCATGCCCACGCTGGGATATATCTTCCTGCCGGATATGCAACGGTTCGTTGTCGGCAATACGAAGTTGCTCCTTTACCAAGTCGAGCCCCAACACCTCTTCGGTAATCGGATGCTCCACCTGCAAACGGGTGTTCATTTCGAGAAAATAAAAATTACGGTGTTTATCGACCAGGAACTCGATCGTCCCGGCACCGGAATAGTCGACGGCCTTAGCAGCCGCAACCGCCTTCTCGCCCATCTCTTTCCGCAGTTCCGGCGTAATGAACGGCGACGGACTTTCCTCGACAATTTTCTGGTTACGGCGTTGCACAGAGCATTCGCGTTCGCAGAGATGGACCACATTCCCGTAATTGTCGCCTAAAATCTGGAACTCGATATGATGTGGTCCCTCCACGTACTTTTCCAGATAAACTGTATCGTCACCAAAAGAAGAGAGCGACTCCGAGCGAGCGGCGTTGTAAGCCTCTTCCACCTCTTCTTCCTTATGGATCAGACGCATTCCCTTTCCACCGCCTCCCATCGAGGCTTTCAGCATGACCGGGAAACCGATCTCCCGGCAGACCCGGCATGCTTCTCCAACATCCTGCAAAGGCTGCTGCGTGCCAGGAACGACCGGCACGCCGGCGTCTATCATCCGCTTGCGGGCGGATATTTTATCTCCCATCGCCTCCATCGTTTCTGCCGACGGGCCGATAAAGACGATTCCTTCTTCTTTGCACCGGCGGGCAAAATCCGCATTCTCGGACAGGAAACCATATCCGGGATGAATCGCATCCACCTTGTGTTGCTTGGCTGCCCGGATGATCTTTTCGATATTCAGGTAACTATCTTTTGATGCTGCCGGTCCTATCAAGACCGCTTCGTCGGCATAAAGGACATGACGTGCCGTCCGGTCTGCTTCCGAAAAAACAGCCACCGACCGTATCCCCATTTCGCGACAGGAGCGCATAACCCTCACAGCTATCTCGCCCCGATTCGCAATCAGAACTTTTCTTATCATATTTATTGTATTTATGTTTCGCATCCATAGCCTAACCCACGAGGATATGAACCTTATAATGAACGGCAGGTCTTCTGACTGACTCCCATCCTGAAGCCTTCCCGACTTAATTATAACAAGTCAGTGGCGAAAGTAGTTCCAAGATGTTAAAACGGAGCTTCACAGCAGCGGGACTGTCCGGGATTTACACCCGATTCCCTTTTAATCCATATTCCCGAACGGGAAATACAGAACCGATTCGGTGGCAAATGTAAACTTTTTTTCTGATACGCTCTATTTCGACCGCCAAAATTCGGTACGGACACACGAAATATTCTGTAATCAGTGGCAGCAATTACAAAATCAGCGACAGCAATTATATAATCACTGCCACTGATTACAGAATTGCTATCGCTGATTTTAGAATAAATGAAGGGATAACGATCTTTTTACCCCTTACAAAGTGAAAATCGAAAGTAACAAACGAATATATTCTAACCGACGATCCATTTGCCGCCCGGAATGAGCGAAATAACCTTGGTTGTCACGAAGCAGCAAATGAACGTGCATGTCGCAATCGCAGGAATGGCGGCAACAGTCGGTAACGGCAAGACGGACTTGAACACCGCCACCCACAGACCGAGCCAAAAGATATGCATCAGATACATCCCATAGCTGAGTTTAGAGAGTTCCAATACGAAGCGCGGAGTTTCGGGAAGTTCAATACAACTGAACATCAGGAACGTGCCGGCCGTAAGCAACACACAGTTGATGGTGCAGAAAGCCCACCCTATTTCCAGCACGGGCGTGGGGAGTATTTCTCCGGGAACGGCCTGAACATAGAACGAATATATGGTAATAGCTGCACCAATGAGCATCGAAACAATTCCGATAATAAAACGTTTGGAACGGTTCCAGGTCAGATGGACATGTATATAATGTGCGAGCACAAGATAGCCTAAGTAACCGGAGAAATACCACAGCATATGGTATTCGTTCCAAAAGCACTGTCCCCACACTTCTCCGAACCAACGGTTCAGATATGGCATACAGGTCGACAAGAGAAACAACCCGATAAAGAAACGTTCTTCTTTGACCGTCACTCTGCTCAACCAGGGCGAGATGATAGGAATAAACAGGTAAATGCTGATCAAGGGATACATAAACCATAGATGCCCGGCCAGCGTCGGGAAGTTCAGAAATATCCGCGACAGATCCTTGATCGAGGTCGCTCCATCAATCTGCCCCCACAACATCGGCAGAGTACTGTAGAGTATCATGAATATGAAAAACGGTGGTAGAATGCGGATACAACGCCGACGATAGAACTGCCACATGGTCTGCCCTTCCTTCATCGGCGCAAGAAGAAAAGCGGAGACTATTATAAACAACGGCACGGCCATACGCGAAAACCCATCGTATATGGACACCCATAGCCGGTCTGACTCATTTGCCAGAAAGGCTTGCGGTCCCACCATGTCCGTCGAACCGGGGGCACCGTAAAAGTTTTCACTGGCGTGGACGACCATAACAAGGAAACATGCGAACACGCGTACATAATCCAAAAAAACTATACGTTTCATTTTTTTGCTTAATTACTATATTAATAAGAGATTTAATTCTTTAGGCGAAGCATGCATTCATGGCGGAAAATTTCGTAATTTTCCAGATACTGCTTAATTGGCGGCAAAGATAGGAAAAAAGCCGGAAATCCTCTCAAACAGGTTTGAACAACCAGGGCAACCGCAC
>OKWG01000616.1_pt1 | contig 11790 bp, 9 predicted proteins | sample 1607091 | NCBI WGS metagenome assembly OKWG01 (sample SAMN04414080, study PRJEB24778) | human gut metagenome | material: faecal | host: Homo sapiens
CTTCACCCCCTCGTACCTTGCCCGCAGCTCCGTTGATTCCTCCGGGCGGCACTTGATGCAGCAGAAGTCGAACACTTCGATATTGACAAAGCAGAACCACTTGTCGCCCACATAAAAGCAAAGCACATCGCGGCTGTATCTGTCGGCCACATTAGGAAAAGGCATCTTCTCGCTCACTCCCGGCAAGGAGAGACAGTATTCTCTGAATTCTTCCACATTCATCGCTCACTCCTCCCCCGAAAAGTCCTCCGTATCATTTTCCATCCCAACCGGGTCTTCATCCGGAATTCCCGTCTTTCCCTCGGCCCGCTCCTTTCGCAGCGTTTCCGGTCGCAACATATCGTGAGGGAAATATCGGCTAAGCGGATAACGGTAGAAATCCATCCCGCTGTTCAGCCTCGCCACCAGCGACTTATCCGGACGAAAATAGACACGGGATAAGCGTACCTTGCCCGGCATCACATCGTCGGGATGCTCAAACCCGTCACTCGTCACCGCCACATGGAAGGAACCCAGCCCCTTAATGGTCACCGACTCTCCCTCCATCAGCGCTTCCTCTATAAACTTCGGCAAATCTATCAATACACTCTGCACGTCTCCCGAACTCATCCCTTTTCTGGATGCCATACGCTGCGCCAGCAGCTCTGCCGTCACACCTCCACGCCGCTGTAACACACGCTGCACAGCATAATAGAGTTGCTTCACCCCTTCCGCCGTGCGGAAAACCTTCTTTCGAACCAAATAGACTATACTCATACTCTTTTCACAATGAACATAATGTTTCTTACTGCAACCAGACCGCTGACACCCCACCCGAAGGTTACTTCCCCTAAACAGAAAGCCAGTTTCCATACGGCCGGACAGCTATTCCCCAACATGCACGAGATGCACATCTCATGCAGTTCGAGACATACATCTCAACACACGCGAGATGTGCATCTCATACAGCAAAGGTAATCATATTCCACCTGATATACAAATATCTTTCATGTATCGGGGAATAATATTCCGCACCAGCTTACTCCGGCTCTTATCATTAATTAACAATGCTGCATGCAGGGTTTTCGCAAATATGCTATTTCTATAAAAGCAAGACCTATTCCAAATGTTTAATTTAAAAGAGTACACTATGAAAATGAAGTCAATCTTTAACAAGAAAATTTTAATCGCTATTGCAACCATCAGCTCCTTAAGCCTCCAATCGTGTCTGGACGACGATGATAATCATCCCATGAGATTCCCCAATGCCCTGGTAACGGTAAAGACCGATGCAGACCAGACAGTCTTTCTGCAATTGGATGACAAGACCACTCTGCTGCCTATCAACATGACGAAATCTCCCTACGGCGAGAAGGAAGTCCGCGCTTTGGTAAACTACAAGGAAGTGGACGAGCCCAGCGATATCTACACCCAAGCTGTACATATAAACTGGATAGACAGTATCCTTACCAAACCCATCGCCCCGGATTTGGGTGAAGAGAACGATACCGTATACGGCACCGACCCGGTGGAAATAGTGAACGATTGGGTAACCATCGCAGAAGACGGTTATCTGACCCTTCGCTTTAGAACTCAGCAAGGAGACTATCAAACAAAGCACTTTGTCAATCTGCTGCTGAGCGAGAATCCGGAAAACCCGTATGAAGTAGAATTCCGCCACAATGCCAAGGGCGACATTTACGGCAGGTATGCGGACGGACTGGTTGCTTTCAAGTTGGATGCCCTGCCTGATACAGAAGGCAAGACCGTTAAATTGAAACTGAAGTGGAAATCATTTAGCGGCGAAAAATCTGCGGAATTCGATTATTGTACCCGGAAATCCGTAACGCCCGAAAGTCCGGCTATCACTTCCGTAAGAAACAGCCTAAACCTGCAATAACTTCATTCAAAGTATGCCTGCCCGCTCAAAGCCATTGCCTTGCGAAGCAGGCATACAAGTAAAAAGAGAGCAGGACACGTTGACCGAAAGCCTTGAAACTGCAAAATATAGGTTCATTCAATAAAAAAAGCACTATAAATATTTGCTATTTTAAAATAAAGCCGTACATTTGCACCCGCAATTCGGGATGTAGCTCAGCCCGGTAGAGTACGCGTCTGGGGGAATTGAATAAGATTACCGATAATAAACTTATAACAACATATAAACCAAGGAGTTAAGACAACGCTTAACTCCTTATTTTTTACCCACGAATATCCTACGAATAAGGTTTCCGGGAAACTTGGTTTATTTAATCCGATTATTGCCTTTTGCTATGTGGATTTTGCATTATTGCATTGAAGAGTTATAACTCAAAATAAATTTCATTGGTGTTTTTATCGATGATATATATTTTAGGTGATACAGCCTTTACGCAGGTTGTTGTGATGAATACAGCACCGCCCAAGTTTATTTTCCTTTTTGTTTCACCCCAACCTTGTATAGTAAACTGAACAGCCAATGCCAAATCGGCAATATGCTCCTCAATAGCCAAAGCCTCGCTCTCCGTCATTGGTATTTTTATAGTCGTTAAATAACTCGCCCTGTCAGTGCTTTGTCTTTTTTGTACGGTTTGCCTTATTTTAGGAGTGCATTTAATAGCAAACTGAGGAAAGTTCAAATATCCGCTAACGGGAAGAAAACCTGTCTCGTCAACGACATATCCAAAGTCGAACGTCTTTGTTTTTAAATTATACGCTTTGTCCCACCCCATATTTGCCGAAAAAGGAAAGATATAATAATGCTTCATTGCATTTAAATTAGTTTTTATGTTTTTCATTGTTTCAAGCAATGTCTTGCCGTCCTCTGAATTTGCAAATGTCTTCCTTTTTAGTTCTGTATCATATTGGGTTAGATTGTAGTAACTGCAAACATCCATATTATACAGGTCGTGTAATTGTTCGATAGAACGCGCTCCCGTACAGATTGTTTTTACTTTATTATAGCCCACCTCAAAACGGCAATTATTATTGGAAAGGTCTAAAACGGGTCTTTCTTGCGCTTTACCAATCAACATAGCACAAAGAGAAAGTACAATAAGAAAAGTTCTTTTCATAATACTGTGATTTACTTTCCACAGCCCCGACAGGAAAGGTTTATATAAAAAGATAGCGTGAGGCTGTTAGAATTATCTGTTTTAGAGGCTCTGGTAAACCCGTGGTACAAGATAAAACGACACCCCACGCCAAGCCATATATATCACTGATATATACAAGATTAGCATGAGCGTTTGTATCGTCTATCCCCGTACCACATGAAATTTTACCAGAATTTCTAAAACGGGATAAAGCTAAACGCTTCCTTTAATTAATATGTCACCAACAGGTCTTTAACCTGTTAGCGGGACAAATATAACTAAAATCCAGCGTTCTACAAACGTTTTTAGGGATGTCGTGGAACAAATTTACTCATTTATTGATAGTTCACAAGATTTTAGGGAGGGAATGGAAAATCCAGTGTTCATTGATAAAGCCGTATTGAGCTATGGAATTATACAGGAAATCTGCAACCAAACCTGTTTTACCCTCTTTTTGCAAATAGGTTTCCTCGTTATAGACATCTTCCAACTCTTGGCTGTCCATGTTTAGTTTGCCTTGTCGGACGGCTGATAACTTTTCATCATAAGTGGATATGAAGAAGCCGTCCCGCCATTGGTTTATAGCCTCATCCACCTCATTTAAAGCCTGTTTTAGCTTTGTCTTATTACCATTCGTCAGTCTTTTTACATAGGTGCGCAACCATTCCTCATGCGCAAAACGGGCTTCCCCTTTGAGCGACTTGTTTATCAAGCCGCCCAAAGGCATATTTATTGCCATACTCATAATTAAAGGATTTTAGCTACTCTGTCTAATACGCTTGTTGAAAAACTGTCAAGATATACGTTTGTCGTTGTAAGATTACGATGCCCCAACGCTTGGCTGATAATTTCACGGGGGACATCATTGCCTTGTAAGGTCATGGCCATTGTATGACGGCTGACATAGGTAGTCAGGTTCATACGAATACGGAGCAACTTGCCTAATTGCTTTAAACCGTCATTTATACGTTTGTAACGACTACGGATATGGTCATACAGTTGTTCCCCCTCATAATCCCTTGTTATTATTGGCAGCAAATAGTTGCCTGTCAAAGCAGTATTTGCCTTAAACCATTCCAACTGCTCTCTTATGGCAGGGGTTACAGGTATTGTTATAGGCTTTGCATTTTTAGCGTTCTGTGTCTTTTGTCTTTTATAAACGATATGCTCCTCTGTCCCAAACGTGTCAATATTGTTTTTAGTCAGCATGGCTTCATCTATAAAACTCATACCGAAACATAAATAGGAAAACAGGAACACCCTACGGGACAACTCCAACACAGGATTTTGTTGAGGCGAGTTTTTTATCAGCTCCAAATCATGTGGTGAAAGGTAGCGTTTGGCTGTTTCCTCTGCCAGCTTACCGATTTCAAAGCCACCCTTACCGAAAGGATAGGTGTTTGATGAGGCTTCACGCTCTTTTATCGCCTTGTTTATAACCGCCCTCAATGTTTTGAGGTAGTATTTACGGGTGTTTCCGCAACAGCCGTCTTTTTCCATTTCAAGGTTAAACCGATTGATGTACTTTACATCCAACTCGGAAAACAGCCGTTCCTCAATCTTGTCATCATACTTTGCCAGCATATGCAAAGTACGCTCATAGACTTTTGCGTTACCGATATGCCTTGTGGCTTTTAGGTTTTCCACCTGTCGCATGAAGTAGTCATAAACCTTACCCTGCTTTGACATACCAAGAAACTCCTCCTCGAACTGGTTAAGCGTCCAGTTTACCCGTTCCTCCATGAACTTTTGTAGGATTTCATCCTTTCGAACTTCATAACGGTTCAGCAACGCATTGTAATTTTCGTAGTTAGGATTGACACGCTTGTCTTTTTTAAATCGGGATGCCAATTCGTCCCATTGTCCTTTCGTTGCCGACAGTTGCAAGTCGATGTACTTTGTTTTGTCCTCTTTTGCCACCCTTAAACAGACGGGGCAGCTTCCGTCCCTTCTAATGTTGCTTTTGAAAAGCACGATTTTTGTCCTTGCCATGTTGTTGTTTTTCTTTTTAAGTTATATGGCCGACGAAATTATTTTACACTTTACATAGGAATAAAGTATAGAGCTTCACTCTCGCTCAATGCAAAGATAGATAATTCCGATGATTAAAACTACATCATTGCAATGGCTCAACAAGGAAGGTTCCTTAAAACATTGCGAAATTGGGACAGACTTTAACCTACATTAACTTTGCAGTCTATTTGCATCCCAATTGTTCGTCCTGTTTTTCGATTAAGGTTCGATTAAGGTTTGATTAAGGTTTCGGGATGATTAGACGCTTTTTATTGCAATAAAACGAGGCTTTTTGCATGTATTTTGCACTGTGTAGGATACAAAACAACCACCGAAACACACGGGATACTATTTAGAACCATGTCTAAATAAAGACTTGAAGCATGCATATATATAGATGATAATAAGCAAGATACAACAATATTAAGATGCGTCCATATATATTTTATCAGCGATTTATTTGCTATTTCAAAATAAAGCACTACTTTTGCATCCGCAATTCGGGATGTAGCTCAGCCCGGTAGAGTACGCGTCTGGGGGGCGTGTGGTCGCAAGTTCGAATCTTGTCATCCCGACTGTTGAGCATTAAGGAGTTAAGTCTAAGACTTAACTCCTTAATTTTTATAGTATTTCTTAATGACAGACTTGCTGCCATAAATATGCTGAATATGTACAAAAAGAAGACGGTGCCTATTCGCTTCAGCGGGAATAGCTCATCAAATTACTGGAATTCTCGTAAGAAATCTCTATTTTTGCACTTTAAACAAGAAAAATTATGGGAGCAGCTAAATGGATAGGCGGCATCATCGGCTTCATGGCCGGAGGACCGCTGGGAGCCTTGGCAGGTTTTGTATTCGGTTCATTGTTCGACACCGATTCAAATGACGCAGGCAGTTATTATGGAGAAGCATCAACGGACGGCACTACCTATACGGGCAACGGAACAGTTTCCTCTTCTCCATGCTCGTGATGGCTTCGTACATTATCCGTGCAGACGGGCGCATCATGCATAGTGAAATGGAATTCGTCCGCCGCTTTCTGAGAAGCACATTCGGTGAGGCTGCCGTGGGCGAGGGAGAACGGATATTACTCAACCTCTTCGAACAGCGCAAGCAGATGGACAGACAAAACCCACTGGCATTTAAAAACACCATCCGTGACTGTGGAACGCAGATTGCCGCCAACCTGACATACGAGGAACGCTTGCAACTGCTGGTATTCTTGGTAGAAATTGCCAAAAGCGACGGACACGTCTGCAACGAGGAGATAGAAGCCTTGAAAGAAGTGGCCATGTACATGGGACTATCCGTCAAGGAAGTGGAATCCATGCTTAACCTAGGCGGTAGCTCACTGAACGAGGCCTACAAAGTACTTGAAATTGAACCCACTGCCACCAATGACGAAGTGCGTGCCGCTTACCGCCGCCTAGCCTTGAAACACCATCCCGACCGGGTGGCAACGCTGGGCGAAGACATCAAGAAAGCCGCAGAAGAGAAGTTCCAAAGCATCAACAATGCCAAAGAACAGATATACAAGGCACGAGGTATGAAATGACGTACCTCGCTCCTTGCCTTGTGGACAGCATCATGACGTTTATAAACATTCTATATTAACATCAACCCACACACTTATGAAGAAAACCCTTGCAATCCTTGCACTAGGCCTTACTGCCATTGCCGGACATGCCGCCACGCCGCTCTGGATGCGCGATGTGCAAATCTCTCCCGACGGTACGGAAATCGCATTCTGCTACAAAGGAGACATCTACAAGGTGCCGGCCAAAGGTGGAACCGCCACACAGCTTACTACCCAAGAGAGCTACGAATGTACCCCCATATGGTCGCCGGACGGCAAACAAATAGCCTTTGCCAGCGACAGATACGGCAACTTCGACGTATTCGTGATGCCGGCAGACGGCGGAACCGCCCAACGGCTCACTACCCACTCCACCGGTGAGATACCCTCCACATTCACTCCGGACGGAAAGTATATCTTGTTTTCCGCCTCCATCCAGGACCCGGCAAGCAGCGCTCTTTTCCCCACTTCGGCCATGACCGAGCTTTACAAAGTACCTGCAACGGGAGGGCGTACGGAGCAAGTGCTGGGCACCCCTGCCGAAGCGGTCTGCTTCGACAAGGCGGGCCATCAGTTCCTCTACCAAGACCGCAAGGGATTTGAAGATGAATGGAGAAAGCACCACACCTCCTCCATCACCCGCGACATCTGGCTGTATGATGCAAAGACGGGTACCCATACCAACCTCACCGACCGCGCGGGCGAAGACCGCAACCCGGTGTTGTCACCCGATGGAAGAACGGTTTACTTTTTGAGTGAGAGAAACGGCGGCTCATTCAACGTGTATGCCTTCCCGCTGGCACAGCCCCGAGAGGTGAAGCCCATCACCAGCTTCAAGACACATCCCGTGCGCTTCCTCTCCATGAGTGACGGCGGGACGTTGTGCTACAGTTACGACGGCGAAATCTATACCCAGCAGCCGGATGCCACCCCGAAGAAAGTCGCCATAGAACTGGTGCGCGATGACCGGCCGCAATTCGCCAACCTGCAGTCTTCCGACGGAGCCACCTCTGCCGTTGTGTCCCCGGACGGAAAACAGATTGCCTTCACGCTGCGCGGAGAAGTCTTTGTCACTTCGGCAGACTATGCCACTACCAAGCAGGTGACGCACACACCGGCACGCGAAGCGGGCCTCTCCTTTGCGACGGACAACCGCACCCTGGCCTACGCCAGCGAGCGAGGCGGCAACTGGCAGCTCTACCTTGCCAAGATAGCCCGCAAGGAAGACCCTAACTTCCCGAACGCCACGCTGATTGAAGAAGAAGTGCTGCTGCCCTCCACCACCGTGGAACGTGCCTATCCGCAATTCTCGCCCGACGGCAAGGAACTCGCCTTTATCGAAGACCGCATCCGGCTGATGGTGCTCAATCTGGAGACGAAGAAGGTGCGCCAGATTACGGACGGCTCCACCTGGTACAGCACCGGCGGAGGATTTGACTACGCATGGTCGCCGGACGGTAAATGGTTTACACTTGAGTTCACGGGTAACAAGCACGACCCCTACTCCGACATCGGCCTGGTCAGCGCAGAGGGAGGCAAAGACATCATCAACCTCACCAATAGCGGCTACATGAGCGGCTATCCCCACTTTGCGCTGGACGGCAACGCCATCCTTTTCACCACCGAACGCTACGGCATGCGTGCCCATGCCTCATGGGGCTCGCTGAACGACGCCATGCTCGTCTTCCTCAACCAAGACGCCTACGACAAATACTGCCTGAGCAAAGAAGACTACGAACTGCGCAAGGAGCTGGAGAAGGAACAAAAGAAGTCTGCCGGAAAAGACACCCCCCAAGACAAAAACAAGGATAAAAAGAAGAAAGACGACAAGAAAGACAGCAATGCTGACGAAAAAGATGACCAGCCGAAAGACATCGTCGTAGAGCTGAAAGGCATCGAAGACCGTGTGGTGCGCCTCACCCCGAATTCTTCCGACATGGGCAGCACCATCATCTCCAAGGATGGCGAGACACTCTACTACCTGGCAGCCTTCGAAGGCGGCTACGACCTCTGGAAGATGAATCTGCGCAAGAAAGAGACCCGCCTGCTGCACAAGATGGATGCCGGATGGGCGGACATGCAGCTGGACAAGGACGGCAAGAGCCTCTTCCTGCTGGGTAGCCACAAGATGCAGAAAATGGACACTTCATCCGACGCGCTGACCCCCATCACCTTCCAGGTAGATGCCAAGATGGACCTGGCTGCGGAGCGCGAATACATGTTCGACCACGTGTACCGCCAACAGCAGAAGCGATTCTACAATACCAATATGCACGGAGTGGACTGGGACAAGATGACCGCCGCCTATCGCCGCTTCCTGCCCCATATCGACAACAATTATGACTTTGCCGAACTGCTGAGCGAATGGCTGGGCGAGCTGAACGTATCTCACACCGGCGGCCGTTTCTATCCCAAAGGGCAATCCGAACCTACTGCCAGCCTGGGACTGTTCTTCGACTGGAACTACACGGGCAAGGGCATGCTCATTGCCGAAGTAGTGGAGAAAGGCCCCTTCGACACAGCCAACACCCGGGTGAAAGCCGGCACAGTCATCGAAAAGATAGACGGCGTGGAAATCACCCCCGATGCGGACTATTACACGCTGCTCAACAACAAGGCACGGAAGAAAACACTTGTTTCTCTCTTCGACCCGCAGACCAAGGAGCACTGGGAAGAGGTCATTATCCCCATTACGAACGGTGCGTTCAGCGATTTACTCTACAGCCGCTGGGTGAAACAGCGTGCGGCAGACGTTGACCGATGGTCGGGTGGCCGATTGGGTTACGTGCACATCGAGTCTATGGGAGACGACAGTTTCCGTTCCGTCTACTCGGACATCCTGGGAAAATACAACAACCGCGAAGGCATCGTCATCGACACCCGTTTCAATGGCGGTGGACGCTTGCACGAGGATATAGAAATACTTTTCAGTGGACAAAAATACTTCACCCAAGTGGTGCGCGGTCGCGAGACGTGCGACATGCCCAGCCGCCGCTGGAACAAACCCTCCATCATGGTGATGTGCGAGGCCAACTACTCCAATGCGCACGGCACGCCGTGGGTTTACAGCCACCGCGGACTGGGCAAGCTGGTAGGCATGCCCGTGCCGGGAACCATGACCAGCGTGTCGTGGGAACGCCTGCAAGACCCGTCATTGGTATTCGGCATCCCCGTCGTGGGCTACCGCCTGTCGGACGGCAGCTATCTGGAGAACTCGCAGCTGGAGCCGGACATCAAAGTAGCCAATTCACCCGAGACCATCGTGAAGGGAGAAGACACACAGCTGAAAGCTGCCGTAGAGGAACTGCTGAAGGAACTCGAAAAATAAGTACCGCCCTGCCCCACGCAGGAATACCGGTCATATAGGCCGATATATATATTAAGATGATGTGTCAAAACGGTTGATGGCACATCATCTTTTTTTATATGCCACAAGGAAGCAAGACTTTTTCTATCTCACTTTTTTGCACTATCTTTGTGACATAAATTCCTAACTCTTTAACTGATTATGTTTGCTGACTTGTTAAACTCCTCCTATTTCGCGCTCTTTCTCATTGTGGCTTTAGGCTTCATGTTGGGAAGAATCAAGATTAAAGGGCTTTCGCTCGACGTCTCCGCCGTCATCTTCATTGCCCTGCTGTTCGGACACTTCGGTGTCATCATCCCCAAAGAATTAGGAAACTTCGGACTGGTGCTCTTCATCTTCACCATCGGCATCCAGGCCGGTCCCGGATTTTTCGACTCCTTCCGGAGCAAGGGCAAGACGCTTATCATCATCACCCTGCTCATCATCTGCTCCGCCGCCCTGACGGCAGTAGGACTGAAATATGCCTTCGACATCGATACTCCCAGTGTCGTGGGACTGATAGCCGGTGCCCTGACCAGTACGCCGGGACTCGCCGTTGCCATTGACAGCACCCATTCCCCACTGGCATCCATCGCTTACGGTATTGCCTATCCTTTCGGCGTTATCGGCGTGATTCTCTTCGTTAAGCTGCTGCCCCGTATCATGCGCATCGACCTCGACAAGGAGGCGCGCCGGTTGGAGAAGGAACGCCGCAGCCAGTTCCCGGAACTGACAACCTGTCTGTTCCGCGTAACCAACCCCGCCGTCTTCGACCGGAGCCTGATGCAAATCAATGCGCGCGCCATGACCGGAGCCGTCATCTCACGCCACAAGCACAACGAGCAGATAGCCATCCCCACCGCCCAGACCATCCTGCACGAGGGAGACTACATACAAGCCGTGGGTAGCGAAGAGGCCTTAAACCAGCTCGCCGTCCTCGTGGGCGAACGCGAAGAAGGCGAACTGCCACTCGTAGACATGCAGGAGATTGAATCCCTGCTGCTCACCAAGAAGGATATGATAAACAAGCAGCTGGGCGACCTCAACCTGATGAAGAACTTCGGCTGCACCGTCACCCGCATCCGCCGAAGCGGCATCGACCTCTCCCCCTCGCCCGACCTCGCCCTGAAATTCGGCGACAAGCTGATGGTGGTGGGCGAGAAGGACGGCATCAAGGGAGTGGCACGCCTGCTGGGCAACGACACCAAGCAACTGTCCGACACCGACTTCTTCCCCATCGCCCTGGGCATCGTGCTGGGCGTGCTCTTCGGCAAGCTCAACATCTCCTTCTCGGACAGTCTGTCGTTCTCTCCGGGACTGACGGGAGGCATCCTGATGGTCGCCTTGTTCCTGAGCGCCATCGGAAAGACCGGCCCCATTCTGTGGTCCATGTCCGGCCCTGCCAACCAACTGCTGCGCCAGCTGGGACTGCTGCTCTTCCTTGCCGAAGTAGGGACATCGGCAGGACGGAATCTGATGGCCACGTTCCAGGAAAGCGGCTGGCTCTTGTTCGGCGTAGGCGCCGCCATCACGCTGGTGCCCATGCTGGTGGCAGTATGCGTAGGCCTGTTCGTGTTCAAGATAAACATTCTCGACCTGCTGGGCACCATCACCGGCGGCATGACCAGTACGCCCGGCCTTGCCGCCGCCGACTCCATGACGGACAGCAACATACCGAGCGTGGCCTATGCCACGGTATATCCCATTGCCATGGTGTTCCTCATTCTGATAATCCAGGTGATAGCCTCCGCAGTCTATTGACGCATGAAGACGTACAGCCGGACAGAAACCTTTGCCCGCATG
>OKWG01000625.1_pt1 | contig 11642 bp, 8 predicted proteins | sample 1607091 | NCBI WGS metagenome assembly OKWG01 (sample SAMN04414080, study PRJEB24778) | human gut metagenome | material: faecal | host: Homo sapiens
GGTACATGCAGCAAAAGGTTTAGAATGGGATTATGTAATACTTCCTGATATGGAAAAAGATTCATTTCCTAACTGGTATGGATTATGCGGTAGATGTAAAAATGGAAATGACTGTAATTTTGTGATGACTAAAGATATAGAAAAATCATTCTTTGAGGAATTAAGTGTATTTTATGTAGCAGTTACTCGGGCTAAAAAGCAAGTTTTTTTTACGGCAAGTCATAAACAACTCACAAATAGGGGCATTTTTGAAAAAAATTATAGTTGTTTTATGAAATTGCCAGGTATTGAATATATACAAACAGTATAGAGAGACAGAAAGTATTATTGGCTAACAAACAGCTAGTCAGAAGGCATTGGTTGCTAATAATTTTTGGGGAATATAGGCGGGTTTCTTTGCTACTTTATTTTCCGGCACTCACGAAAGAAAGTAGCGGCGGCAAACAGCCGCCGTTCTCTATCAACTGGTTTTAAGGCTCCTTATGGACGTGTATTTCTCTAACCACACCTTTACCTGTTCCATGTTGTATTCGCCCGTGATAATTGCCGTATGGTCGTTTATGGCTACAAACCGGACACTCTCGTGGCTGTTTACCCAGCCTTGCAGGGAACAGACGCCCCACGTGTCCACATCTTCAAAAACACTGCGGTCTATCCGGCTGATTGGCTCGCCGAAAACTACCGTCATTATCTGAAAGTCCGGCTTATCTGCCAGCAGTTGCAAATGGTGCAGCGTGCCGAAATCGTCAATTTTGCGCCCCCACGCCCACACATCATTATACAAATCATCGCCCCATTGGTGCGGGTGGTCGAAACGGACTTTTACCTCTATGGTGTGTTCGTTTTCTTCTGTGTCCTCGATAACGCCCGTTACCATTAAGCCCGTAAAAATGCACTCGCAACGCCTGCCGATAAGCTCCTTGTTTACTTCTGTCGTTTTCATGCCCCCAAAATTTACTTGTTTATTACTCCGTTCTTCTTTGCTATCCACCCGTCACGCCTGCGGCGGCACTCGTCCAGCGTTTTGGCTACCGTGCTGAAAAGTTCGCCGTCCGTGTGGCGGTAGTCATATTGAAAATAAATCTGTCCCCTGAAAGCCCCTAAATGGCATTTCACGAACTTTTCTTCTCCCGGTGTCTGGGTGATGCTTACCCCGTTTTTGTTAAGTGACTGCATGATGTCTTATTTTTTTATGGTTATAAACTTGGTTGTTTTTAGCGGGCAGGGCTTTGACACCCCGCCCGGATTGGTTGTTATGCCGCCCGGAACACAAAGCCGTCATCAAACCAGTAATCGCACATGAACAGGTCACGGGCGAACTGTTTGTAATCGAAATAGGTCTTTGCGAACTCCGGCAGGTCGTAACATTCTTCTATAATTTCATAGGCGAAATCTTCTTCATCGTCATATTCCCCTTGATATTCATCCCGGAAATCCCGTACAAGGTCGTCCGCATCTTCCTCGCCCAAATCATGGCTTTTATAGTTGCACCACACGAAAAAGGCTTCCTGCTCGGTGTCGCTCAAATCCTCCACCGCATCACGCAGGGCAAAGAAGTTTTCAGAAATCCAGCTTTCGTCGATTAAGCCCTCCGGCACGTTCTCCCAGTCCTGAAACATGTATTCCGCATCTTCCTCGTCCTTGTGAAGTTCCCGGCAGGCTTCATAAAATTCTTCCTTGTCCGAATAGTCCGAAAGGTCGAGCCATGCGCCGGACAATGAACCGTTGTTGTACTTGACATAAGTGCCTACATAAACTTTTGCTTCCGATAATACCTTTGCTTCCATATTGCTGTAATTTTTTAAGTTTTTAATTTTATGCGGATTTGAGAGGTGAGGGAGTTGAAGTTTCACTGAACTTTTTTCCTGTTTCCCGTAAATCCGACTTTTTTTTTATGCGTCTTCCGGTCGGGTCGGTCGTTTTCGTTTCACATAGGCGTAAAAGGGTAGTGTTTAGAGTTTGCAAGGTTTTGGGCAAAAAATACCTCGCAAGGCAGGGAAGATTTTTTCGCCAAACCGGAACGGCTCGACCTTGCAAAATCGTGAAGAACACGTAACTACCTTTGCCTATTGAAATGATTAAAACGACTGTCCCGGCTGGGGGACTGCGTAAGAGGAAGATTTACAGATAGGGAAACCGGGGAAAAGTGCCTGTTCTCTTTCATCTTTTAGGGAACACTCCATGCGGGCGGGAAAGGCAAGGGTGTTGTGAGCTTGCTTGCAATACGCTTGTGCGGGTTTCCAACGGCTCTTTTCACGGAATACAGTCAGCCATGCCACGCACGGCTGGCGTTTCGGGGAATGTGCCAGTTGGAAAAGGATATAAAAAATGCGGGTAGTCGGTGGACTGCCCGCAAGGTGGAAGAATGTACTTCATTGGGATATAGTTTGTTAGGCGGAATTTCGTTACCGAAATCGTTACCTATTCGTTTTTGTCACGGTTATAGGTAACGAAACCTACCGGACGGCGTTCTTTCTGTTGTTTCGACTGGCTTAGAAGCTGGGTAAGGGCTTGGTACAGTTCGTTGAACTGCGCATCGGTGCTTACCTCCAGTTCCTCGATGCGCCTTGACAGTTCCTCGTAACCGATTGCCATTTGGCGCATGAGGACGAAAGCCCGCATGATTGAAATGTTTACTTCTATGGCTACTTTGGAGCGGAGAACCGAAGAAAGCATGGCTACGCCCTGCTCGGTGAAAGCCATAGGCATAGCAACGCCGAAGTTGTAATCAGGGGGTATCACATTTTGTGATACCCCTATGGATAACAGCAAGTTAGCTTCCTCTTGAGTGAGAACAAACATAAAATCACTTGGAAAACGCTCGATATTGCGCTTGACCGCCTGCTTCAAGGCTCGTGTTTCCACTTGGTAGAGTTCTGCCAAATGATAATCGAGCATCACCCGGCAACCTCTGACCTCAAAAATATTGTTTTGGATAATCTGCAAATCCATAATCGTATATTTTAGGAAATTTAGCAATGTTGGAATAATAGTAAGGACTGGTCACAAATTGTGACCAGTTCCCAATAATCAAGATTACATGGCGACTTCCTTGTAAATCTTCTCGATGCCGACAAACTTCTTGTCAAGCCCCTGCATATCGCTGCCTATCTTGCTGTTGGTGATGCGGGCGTAAATTTGCGTAGTTTCTATGTTTGTGTGTCCCAGCATCTTGGACACCGTTTCAATGGGTACGCCCTTTGACAGCGTGGTGGTCGTGGCGAACGTGTGCCGGGCAAGGTGGAATGTCAGGTTCTTTTTAATACCGCATATATCGGCAATCTCTTTCAAGTAGGCGTTTAGCTTCTGATTGCTGATTACGGGAAGTATCTTCCCGTCCGGCAACTTGCCCTTGTACTTCTTCAAAATCATCTTGGGAATATCCAGCAGGGGAACATTCACGTCCGTATTCGTCTTTTGCCGCTTGGTGATTATCCAAAGGTTGCCGTCAAAGGACTTTTGAATATTCTCCTGCCGCAAGTTGGCGACATCGCTGTAAGCCAAACCGCAGAAACAGGAAAAGACGAACAAGTCCCTGACGTGTTCCAGCCGTTCGGAAACCATTTTCTTTTTAAGGATGATTTTTATCTCGTCCTCTGTCAGATAACCCCTGTCCACTTTTTCCAGCCGAATTTTATAGCTGGCGAACGGGTCGCCCACCAGTATGCCGTTGTTGCGGGCAATAATGATGATACGCTTGAAGAACTGCATGAACTTGGCGGTGGTGTTGTAGCCGCACTTGCAGGCGGTACGCAAATACAACTCAAAATCGGTAATGAACATCGGGCTTATCTCCTTTATGGATATGTCCGATACGTTGTACTTGCTTTGGATAAATTCAGCGAGGTGGCGGCGGGTCACTTCATACTTGCGGTAGGTCGCTATCGTCTTGGATATGCCCACAAGCTGCTTCACATCGTCATTGTGCTTTTGGAACAATGAAAGGATTGTTTCGTGGCTCTCGCTATGACCTAAAAACTCGTTTTTCACTTTCTCGGCGGTCACGTAGTTGTCACGCCGCTGCATTTCGTGGTAAATGGTATTCAGGGAAGAACGTATGTCGTCCAAAAGGGCGTTTATCCTCCCGGCATCCCTACCTTTGGCTTTGCCCGCAGCAATGCTCCAGTTGTCGGGCTGGATGCTCTGTTTCGTACTGAACTGGCAAAGTTTGCCGTCTATGGTGATGCGTGCCATAATCATAACCTCGCCGTTTTTCTTTTCAGAACCTTTCTTCAAATAAAAAAGAACCTTGAATGTCGATTTCATAACTCAAAATTTTTAGTTGCAAAATTAGTTTTTACCTCTCGTTTTCGAGTTATGCAGACTATGGACTAATATAGTCATTATCAGGTCATTTATGGACAAATCGTTACCGTTTTTGTCCGGCGGGGAATAGGTAACGATTTAGTAACGAAACTTTGTCTTTTACCGTACTTTTGAAGTCTTGGAAGCAGGACTTTCGGGCAATAAAAAAAGCCACAAATCATTGATTTGTAGCTTTTTGTCCGTTTGCTGACCATTTCTGTCCAGCACGTTCAGCGGAGAGAGAGGGATTCGAACCCCCGGAGCCTCGCAGCTCAACGGTTTTCAAGACCGCCGCAATCGACCACTCTGCCATCTCTCCGAGTGCAAAAGTATAACGGATTTTCGATTCTGCCAAATCTTTCCTCCGGGTAATTCCAAGTCCCCCGATCAAAAAAACGTCCTGAAACAATGAAATCTGATCTCGAACAACGGTATTTTACTTTCCTGTTATTTTCGAATCGAATCCAATTCTGACCAATTATATCCATTTTAGTCCACTTTTTAAGAAATTACGAACAAAATATTTTCCTACTCGACTTTGTTTTCGTACTTTTGCTCCGTTTTAAGACAAGCATTTTTGAAAGCATGGATGAGAATCGCTCCGAAACTCGTCCGAGCGCATAAACTTACCACAGAAATCAATATATTTTTCAAATTATCAACTAAAACTTTGATTATGAAGCAACTGCTACTAACTATCTCGGCCCTGCTGTTCGCAACGGCGGTCTGCGCCGAAGGCTACCAAGTCAATACCTTGAGTGCAAAACAGTTGGGAATGGGACACGTGGGAACAGGTATGAAACTCAATTCCGAGTCGATCTACTTCAACCCGGCGGGAACCGCCTTCCAAACCTCCCGATTCTCCTTCTCGGTCGGCATCACGGGCATCAAATCCAATACAACGTACCTGTCGAACAACGACTACCGGGGCAATCCGCAGATCCAAGCCCACTCGGACAACAAGATTTCGACGCCGCTCTACGCCTATTTCAACTACAAAGCCACCAAAAATCTGGCCGTCGGCCTGGGATTTTATACCCCTTACGGCTCGTCTATGAACTGGGGCGACAACTGGGTCGGAGCACATCTGATCCAAAGCATCGACCTGCAAGCCTATACATTGCAGCCGACGATCTCCTACAAATTCTGGGATAAACTCTCGGTAGGTGTCGGCATGACGATCACCTGGGGTACGTTCGACCTGTCGCGCTCCATGTTCCCCGTCGGCGAAGCGACGAACAATACGATCGCCGGATTGCTGACCGCCGCAGGGCAGGGACAATACGCCGAACTGTTCACCCAGGCAGGAGATCGCTCCCTGGTATCCGCCCGGATCAAAGGCGACGCCAAAACTGCGATCGGCGTAAACGTAGGTATCCTGTGGGACATCACCCCGGAATGGACCCTTGGTTTCTCCTATCGTTCGAAAGTGAAGATGAAAGTGGCAAGCGGCACGGCCAACCTCCTGTATGCCTCTCCCGAAATCGGGCAGGTCCTCCAGGCAACGGGAATGATTCCCGACTTGAGCAGCGCTTGCGTCGAAACGGAACTCCCGCTGCCGGCCAACCTCGCTTGGGGCGTGGGCTTCCGACCGACCCCGAAGTGGGAAATGGCTTTCGACATCCAATACGTCCTGTGGAGCGCCTATAAATCGCTCCACGTAGATATTACCGACCCGGCGACCGGGGCATCGGTTTACGATCTGCCGACGAGCATCAAGAACTATAAGAACACGGTGGCCACCCGTATCGGCGTCCAATACCACGCCTGCAAATTCGTCACGGCACGCCTGGGTATGTACGTAGATGAAAGCCCCGTACGGAGCGATTTCCTCAACCCCGAAACCCCTTCGATGACCAAAGTATCCTACACGGCCGGCGTGACGATCAACCCCTGCAAAAACGTATCGATCGATCTGGCATACGGATATATCACCTCGGCAGACCCGGAGCGGACGGGATCGTGCGACTACTACAATTCACTCACTTACAAAGCGGTCTATGCACAGACATACGGGCAGCTCATCGCAGGCGGAATGGCCCCGGAGCAAGCGAAAATCCAGGCTCATACCACGGCAAACGACAAGGCGATCCAGCCTTTTTCGGGCAACTATTCCCTGTCGGCGCACACTTTCGCTATCGGAGTGAACCTGAAATTCTAAAACCGTCCCGATTTCCCGTAAAAATCACTATATTTGCAGTGCGTACCGGGAAGGTACGCACTGTTTCTGTTTATCGGGATCTCCGGCACGACACACGCTTCCCGACCGAAAGCCAACGATTCCTCCCGGCCGGAACGACTTCGGGAGGAAGCCGGATAGTTTTACAAGGCTCCATAGTTCAAGGGATAGAACGGAAGTTTCCTAAACTTCAAATTCGCGTTCGAGTCGCGGTGGAGCTACTATCTTCTCTTCAGGACGACCTACCCGGTCGTCCTGTTCGCATATTGCTCTCCATATAATCCGATCGAAAGCCAGCTTTCAACGGCATACCGCCGATTATATCGACATCCGAAATAGTTGCGTTCGATCCGGGTTCTTCCATTGCGGCCACAAAAACGAACCGAAACAATTCGGTGTCCCGGTTATTCGCCCGGCATAGCTTGAACTGTGAAGCGACCAAAAACTCCACAACGAAGTCCGCCATCTTCCGCAAGCAGGTGACAAAACCCCATAAAAAACGGGAGCAGACTTTCCGTCTGCTCCCGTTCGATTATGATAAAAATTATCTATTACTTGGCAGCCTGAATCGCCTCCAGATCCTCCTTCAATCCTACGACCAGATTGTCGTACTCCCGCATACCGGTACCGCCGGGAATCAGGTGGCCGCAAATCACGTTCTCCTTCAGGTTCTCCAACGGATCGACCTTGCCCTGGATCGCAGCTTCGTTCAGCACCTTGGTCGTCTCCTGGAAGGAAGCGGCCGAAATGAAGCTCGAAGTCTGCAATGCGGCACGGGTGATACCCTGCAGAATCTGCGTGGAAGTCGCAGGAACGATATCACGCACCTTGACGAGATTCAGGTCACGACGCTTGAGGCTCGAATTCTCGTCACGCAACTTGCGCATCGAGATAATCTGCCCCGGCTGTACGGCCGTAGAGTCGCCGGCATCCGTTACGACCACCTTGTCATAAAGCTCGTCGTTCACGTCCATAAACTCCCATTTATCGACGATCTGATCCTCGAAGAAGCGGGTATCACCCGGATCTTCGATCTTGACTTTCGACATCATCTGGCGTACGATCACCTCGAAATGCTTGTCGTTGATCTTCACGCCCTGCATACGGTACACCTCCTGCACCTCGTTGACGATGTACTCCTGCACCTTCGTCAGACCCAGGATATTGAGAATATCGCTCGGGGTAATGGCACCGTCCGAAAGCGCACCGCCGGCCTTCACGTAGTCGTTCTCCTGCACGATGATCTGACGCGACAGCGGCACCAGGTAACGGCGTACGTCACCTTCTTTTGACGTGATGATGATCTCACGGTTACCGCGCTTGATCTTGCCGAAGGTCACCTCGCCGTCGATCTCCGAAACGATGGCCGGATTGGACGGGTTGCGGGCCTCGAACAGCTCCGTAACACGCGGCAGACCACCGGTGATATCGCCGCCCGACTTGCCGACGGCACGCGGGATCTTGATCAGGATATCGCCGGCCTTGATCTTTGCATTGTCCTTGACAACCACGTGGGCCGACACCGGCAAGTTGTAGGATTTGACCTCTTCGCCCTCCTTGTTGATCACCTTGATCACGGGGTTCTTGGTCTTATCCTTGGATTCGATGATTACCTTCTCCGAAAGACCGGTCTGCTCATCGCGCTCGTCACGGTAAGTAACACCCTCGATAACACTGTCATAAACAGCTTTACCCTCATGCTCGGAGATGATTACCGCGTTGTACGGATCCCACTCGCAGATCATGTCGCCCTTCTTGACCTCGGCGCCGTCGCTCATATAGAGCATCGAACCGTAAGGCAGGTTGTGCGTATAAAGCACGATTTCGGTCTTGGGATCCACGATGCGGAACTCCGACTGACGCGAAATGACGATGTCCACGGCTTCGCCCTGCGGGTTCTTGCCCTTCACGGTGCGAAGCTCGTCGATCTCCAGACGACCTTCGTATTTCGAAACCACATTGGTCTCGACAGCCGTACCGGCCGCCACACCGCCGACGTGGAACGTACGGAGGGTCAGCTGCGTACCCGGCTCACCGATGGACTGTGCCGCGATGACGCCGACCACTTCGCCGCGCTGTACCATGCGGGCCGTAGCCAGGTTGCGTCCGTAGCACTTCGCACAAACGCCGCGACGCGATTCGCAGGTAAGCACCGAACGGATTTCGACGGACTCCAGCGGCGATTTCTCGATGGCCTCGGCAATCGACTCCGTGATCTCCTCACCGGCCTTGCAGAGCACCTCGCCCGTGAGCGGGTGAATCACATCGTTCAGAGCCGTGCGGCCCAGGATGCGATCGTAGAGCGTCTGCACCACGTCGTCGTTGCGCTTGATGGCCGTAGCCGTCAAACCGCGCAGCGTACCGCAATCCTCCTCGTTGATGATTACATCCTGCGCAACGTCCACCAGACGGCGCGTCAGGTAACCGGCATCGGCCGTTTTCAGCGCCGTATCGGCCAAACCCTTACGGGCACCGTGCGTAGAGATGAAGTATTCGAGCACCGAAAGACCCTCCTTGAAGTTCGAGAGAATCGGGTTTTCGATAACTTGCTGACCGCCCTCGACACCAGACTTCTGCGGCTTGGCCATCAGACCGCGCATACCCGAAAGCTGACGGATCTGCTCCTTCGAACCGCGGGCTCCGGAGTCCAGCATCATATAGACCGGGTTGAAACCGTCGTCATCCTTGATCAGGGTGTCGATCACCGTCTTGGTGAGTTTCGTATTGATATTGGTCCAGATGTCGATGATCTGGTTGTAGCGTTCGTTGTTGGTGATAAGACCCATGTTGTAGGATTCGATCACCTCGTCGGCACGCTCGTATCCCTCCTGGACCAGTTTCTCCTTCTCCTCGGGAATAATAACGGCATCGAGGTTGAACGACAGACCGCCCTGGAAGGCCATCTGGTACCCCATCGCCTTGATATCGTCGAGGAATGCAGCCACCTTGTCGGCACCGGCCTTCTTCATCACCACGGCGATGATGTCGCGCAGCGAACGCTTGGTAAGCACCTCATTGATATAACCGACCTCTTCGGGCACCACCTGGTTGAACAGGATGCGGCCGATAGTCGTTTCCTTCAGTACCCGCACCTTGTTGCCGTTCTCGTCCACGTCGCTGACCATACATTTCACCTGCGCATGCAGATCGGCCCGCTTCTCGTTGTAAGCGATGATCGCCTCCTCGGGACCATAGAAAGTAAGGCCTTCGCCTTTGACGCCCTTGCGGGGCTTGGTGATATAGTACAGACCGAGAACCATGTCCTGCGAAGGCACGGTGATAGGAGCGCCGTTCGCGGGGTTCAGGACGTTGTGCGAACCGAGCATGAGCAGCTGGGCCTCCAGAATGGCGGCATTGCCCAGCGGCAGATGCACGGCCATCTGGTCACCGTCGAAGTCGGCGTTGAACGCCGTACAAGCCAACGGGTGCAGCTGCATGGCCTTGCCCTCGATCAGTTTGGGCTGGAAGGCCTGGATACCCAGACGGTGCAGCGTCGGGGCACGGTTCATCAGCACCGGATGCCCCTTGATGACGTTCTCCAGAATACCCCAGATAACGGGGTCTTTCCGGTCGATGATCTTCTTGGCCGATTTCACCGTCTTGACGATACCGCGCTCGATGAGCTTGCGGATTACGAACGGCTTATAGAGTTCGGCCGCCATATCCTTCGGAATACCCATCTCGTGCATCTTCAGTTCAGGACCGACGACGATGACCGAACGGGCCGAGTAGTCGACACGCTTACCCAGCAGGTTCTGACGGAAGCGGCCCTGCTTGCCCTTGAGCGAGTCGGACAGCGACTTGAGGGCACGGTTGCTTTCGTTCTTCACGGCGTTGCTCTTGCGCGAGTTGTCGAACAGCGAATCGACCGCCTCCTGCAACATACGTTTCTCGTTGCGCAGAATCACCTCCGGAGCCTTGATCTCGATCAGACGCTTCAGACGGTTGTTACGGATGATGACGCGACGGTAGAGGTCGTTCAGATCCGACGTGGCGAAACGTCCGCCGTCCAGCGGCACCAGCGGGCGCAGCTCGGGAGGAATCACCGGCAGCACCTTCAGCACCATCCACTCGGGTTTGTTCCGGCCTTCCGAAGCACGGAACATCTCGATCACATTCAGGCATTTGAGCGCCTCGCTCTTGCGCTGCTGCGAGGTTTCCGTCGAAGCCTTGTGACGCAGGGCATAGGACATGGAATCCAGATCGACCTGCTGAAGCAACGTATAGATCGCCTCGGCACCCATCTGGGCCACGAACTTGTTGGGATCGCTGTCATCGAGCGACTGGTTGCCCTTCGGCAGCGCGCCCACGATGTCCAGATACTCTTTCTCCGAAAGGGTCTGCAACCGTTCCACACCCTGCTCGGCGGCAGCACCGGCGTTGATTACCACATAGCGCTCGTAATAGATGATCGCCTCCAGCTTCTTGGAAGGGATACCCAGCAGATAGCCGATCTTCGAGGGCAGGGAGCGGAAATACCAGATATGCACCACCGGCACCACCAGCGAAATGTGGCCCATGCGCTCGCGGCGCACCTTTTTCTCGGTCACTTCCACGCCGCAACGGTCGCAGACGATGCCCTTGTAACGGATACGCTTGTACTTGCCGCAATGGCACTCGTAGTCTTTCACGGGACCGAAGATACGCTCGCAGAAAAGACCGTCGCGTTCAGGCTTGTAGGTACGATAGTTAATGGTTTCGGGCTTCAGCACCTCGCCGCTCGACTGCGCCAGAATCTCTTCCGGCGAAGCCAGTCCGATCGAAATGGAGCTGTAACCGTTATTCACTTTATTGTCTTTATTGAATGACATAATGCAATGCTTTTTTCTTATCCTCTATATACTACTACCTACCTTCCCTTACTCCAGCTTGACCGAAAGGGCCAGACCGCGCAACTCGTGCAGCAACACGTTCATTGCCTCGGGAATACCCGGCTTGGGCAGGTTGTCGCCTTTGACGATGGCCTCGTAAGCCTTGGCACGACCCATCACGTCATCCGACTTGATGGTCAGGATCCTGTATCTTATACTACTCTCCGAGCCCACGAGACTAGGCATGGACTCGTATGCCGTCTTCTGCTAGAAAAAAAACAGTAAAACACGCATAGACGAACACCCATGACTATAAAATAAACAATAGCAAATAAATAGAATGAAAA
>OKWG01000633.1_pt1 | contig 11537 bp, 9 predicted proteins | sample 1607091 | NCBI WGS metagenome assembly OKWG01 (sample SAMN04414080, study PRJEB24778) | human gut metagenome | material: faecal | host: Homo sapiens
CGTTTGTGGAATTATTCCACAAAAACAAGTTCCCCGGGGAAAAGATTTGAATATATAGTATGCTGACAGCCAATGCATAACTTTTATACTTGAAAAATGGTATATATTTTTCATAAGCGAGGAAATAGCAAGTATAAATAAATTAAACAGATAAATATGAGGGTTAATAATTGGCTGAGTGGTTTTGCCTGTGTGCTCCTGTTGGGAGTGGTGGGTTGTAAAAAAGATAAGATACGTGAAGGAATTCCCGTAGTAGTTGAGAAAGTGGGGGTCGATGATGTAGAGATATTCGGTGATTATGTAGGGCGGATCAGGGCCCGGCAATTTGTGGAAGTACATGCCCGGGTAGAAGGCTATCTGGAAAAGATGCTTTTTGAGGAAGGGAAACGGGTAGAGCGTAATCAGCCCTTGTTTATTATCAATCCCGATTTATATAAAGCGCGGGCCGATAAAGCTGCGGCTCAGCTGAAAAAAGACGAAGCCCAGGAGTTGAAAACCGGACGCGATGTAGAGCGTTTGCGTCCTTTATACGAACAGAATGCAGCCAGCCAGTTGGACCTGGATAATGCCATTGCCGCTTACGAAAGTGCTAAAGCGAACGTAGCCATGAGTAAAGCCGATCTGGATCAGGCACAACTTGAATTGAGTTATACGACTGTAACCTCTCCGCTGGCCGGATATATCAGCGAACGTTTTGTGGATGTTGGTGCCTTGGTCGGTCCCGGTGTAAACTCCAAATTGGCAGCTGTAGTAAAGAGTGATACTGTTTTAGTAGACTTTAAAATGACTGCATTAGATTATCTGCGTGCCGAACGTCGTAATATTAAATTCGGAGAGCAGGACACGTCCCGCTCCTGGCAACCGACCGTAACAGTTACCTTAGCCGATGATTCCGAATACCCTGTTAAAGGGATAGTGGATTTTGCCGATCCGATTGTCGATCCGCAGACTGGAACATTCGGGGTGCGTGCTGAACTTTCCAATCCGAACCAGAAACTTCTCCCGGGGCAGTTCACAAAAGTGAAACTCTTGCTGGATGTCCGTGAACGTGCGATTGTTGTTCCCCGTAAGGCTATTTCCATAGAGAAAGGAGGAGCTTTCATTTATGTAGTCCGCCGGGATAATGTAGCAGAAAAGCGTTTTGTGCAGACTGGGCCGGAAATCGGAAACAACATTGTTATAGAACGTGGATTGGGTGAAAATGAACAAGTCGTAATAGAAGGCTATCATAAGTTAGTTCCCGGAATGTTGGTACAGCCGATACAAGCGGGTGACGATAAAGCGATTGAAGCATTAAGGGCAGAGGAGGAAGAGGAATGAAACCGGGATTCTTTATAGATCGCCCCGTTTTCTCGACAGTGCTTTCTTTGGTAATTGTTATTGTCGGGATTATTGGGTTGGTGATGTTGCCGGTGGACCAGTATCCACAGATCACTCCACCGGTTGTTAAAATTAGCGCCTCGTACCCAGGTGCAAGTGCCATGACGGTATCGCAGGCTGTTGCGACTCCTATCGAACAGGAGTTGAACGGTACGCCGGGTATGATCTATATGCAAAGCAGTAGCTCTAATTCGGGAGGTCTGACTATCACTGTAACATTCGATGTGAATGCGAATCCAGACCTTTCGGCAGTAGAGATCCAGAACCGTGTGAAACTGGCGGAGTCTCGTTTGCCAGCAGACGTTGTGCAGAACGGCATTACGGTAGAAAAACAATCAGCCAGTCAGTTGATGACATTGAGTCTACTTTCGGATGATCCTCGTTTCGACGAAATCTATTTGAGTAATTTTGCGACTATTAACGTGCTGGATGTACTGCGTCGTATTCCCGGTGTAGGCCGTGTTTCGAATGTCGGTAGCCGTTATTACGGTATGCAGATCTGGGTTTATCCGGATCGTTTGGCGAATATGGGGTTGACAGTAAAGGACTTGCAAAATGCACTGAAAGAGCAAAATAGCGAGTCTGCAGCCGGTGAGTTGGGAAAACAACCAGTATTGGATGTCGATATCACTTTGCCTGTTACTGCCAGAGGACGTTTGTCTACGGTAAAGGAGTTCGAAGATATTGTAGTCCGTGCCAACCCAGACGGCTCTATTGTCCGTATTCGTGATGTGGCAAGAGTTTCGCTTGAAGCCTCTTCTTATTCGACAGAAAGTGGACTGAATGGAAAAAATGCGGCTATACTTGCTATCTATATGCTGCCGGGAGCCAATGCACTGGAAGTAGCTACGAATGTAAAGGAAGCGATGAAAGAAATCAGCCAGAATTTTCCAGAAGGGTTGGAATATAAGTTTCCTTTCGATGCAACCGAATATATATCGCAGTCTATCCACGAGGTATATAAAACCTTATTTGAAGCTCTGTTCTTGGTCGTATTGGTGGTATTCCTGTCTTTGCAGAATTGGCGTGCGGCCTTGATCCCGACAATTGCTGTTCCTATCTCTCTAATCGGAACATTCGGTTTTATGCTGATCATGGGGTTCTCACTCAATATGTTGACTTTGTTAGGCTTGATTCTAGCAATCGGTATTGTAGTGGATGATGCTATTGTTGTGGTGGAAAACGTGGAACGTTTGATGCATGAAGAACATCTGACGGCACGCGAGGCTACTCATAAAGCCATGCACGAATTGTCGGGAGCCTTAATCGCTACCTCTATGGTGTTGGCGGCCGTGTTTGTTCCTGTTAGCTTTTTGAGCGGAATTACTGGAGCTTTGTACCGTCAGTTCTCCATTACGATCGTAGTTTCCGTACTGTTATCCACAGTCGTGGCATTGACGTTGAGCCCTGCCATGTGTGCGATTATTCTACGTCCGAACAGGAAGAAAAAGAATATTGTTTTCCGTAAAATCAATATTTGGTTGACCAAAGGAAATAATAAATACGGTCATTTACTGGAAAAAGCGATTCGGAATCCAAGGCGCATCCTAGCCGGTTTCGGAATGGTAATCGTGTTCATCTTTGTGCTGAATCGGGTAATCCCGACCAGCTTTATCCCTGAAGAAGACCAAGGGTTCTTTACTGTCGAACTGGTGATGCCCGAAGGGGCGACTCTGGAACGTACGCGTAAAGTTACAGATCGAGCTATTGCTTTCATTGAGAGTCTGCCGGCTGTCGCATATGTGCAAAATGTGACCGGTAGCAGCGCACGTGTCGGAACTTCGCAGAGCCGTTCTACCCTGACCGTTATTCTGAAGCCTTGGGAGGAACGCAAATCTTCCAACATGGGGGTGGAAGATGTAATGGAACAATGCCGTAAAGAGTTCTTATATTATCCGGAGATATTGGCCTATCTGAACCGTCCTCCTGTGATTCCAGGGTTAGGAGAGAGCGGAGGTTTGGAAATGCAACTTGAGGCCCGTGGTGATGCCAGTTGGGAAAACTTAGTGGCGGCTACCGACACTTTTATGCTCTATGCATCACAAGCGCCGGAACTGACAGGTGTGTCCTCAGCCTTGCAGTCGGAGATTCCGCAGCTCTACTTCAATGTAGACCGCGACCGCGCGAAGTTTCTCGGCATCCCGTTGACGGATATCTTCTCAACTATGAAAGCTTATTTAGGTTCCGTCTACGTGAACGATTTCAACATGTTCAACCGTATATATAAGGTATATATTCAGGCGGAGGCACCATATCGTGCAACGCGTGATAATCTTGGCCTGTTTTTTGTCCGTGCACAGAACGGTTCGATGGTTCCGTTAACAGCCCTAGGAACGACCAGCTATACAACAGGACCGGGAACGATCAAACGTTTTAATATGTTTACGACAGCTGCTATTAGTGCTGTTGCCGCTCCTGGATATAGTTCTGGCGAAGCAATGGCCGCCATGCAGCGGATTGCCCGCGAGCATCTGCCTGAGAATATCGGGCTGGAATGGAGCGGACTTTCCTATCAGGAAAAAAAGGCCGGTGGACAGACTGGATTCGTGTTGGCGCTGGTATTTCTTTTCGTCTTTCTTTTCCTAGCCGCCCAATATGAAAGCTGGATCGTACCGATCGCAGTACTGCTTTCATTGCCGGTTGCAGCACTGGGAGCTTATCTCGGAATATGGGTGACGGGCCTGCACAACGACATTTATTTCCAGATCGGCTTGGTGACGTTGATTGGTTTGGCTGCAAAGAATGCGATCTTGATCGTCGAGTTTGCCAAAATACAGGTCGATTCCGGAGTTGAGGTTGTCAAGGCTGCCCTTCATGCCGCGCGAATGCGTTTGCGTCCGATCCTGATGACCTCATTGGCATTTGTTCTGGGTATGCTTCCGATGGTATTGGCAAGCGGACCGGGTTCTGCTTCACGCCACAGTATCGGTACCGGTGTGTTTTTCGGGATGCTAGTTGCTATCACAGTCGGGATCGTTTTGGTTCCTTTCTTCTTTGTCTTGATTTACAAGATAAAAGGTAAAGTCAGAATGGAACGTATTCTTCATCGAACAATAAGCAAATAATTACAATGAAACGAAATATCTATATATTCATAGTCCTGTCCCTTGCGTTGGCTCTTCCTTCCTGCAAGATCGGCAAGAAGTACGCTCGCCCGGAACTGGATCTTCCGGAAGAGATTGTGGCAGGAGCGGATACTGCTTCGATAGACAGCATCTCTTGGCAGAGCCTGTATGTCGATACGACTTTGCAGCGTCTGATTACCATCGCTCTCGATAATAATAAAGACATGAAGATCGCTGCTGCGAAGGTTAAGGAGATGATCGCTTCGAAACGGATCACCTTTGCCGATCAGTTCCCGGAAATAGGAGCCCGGATTTATGGACAGAAAGAACGCTTGAATTACGGAGGTGATAACCCAAAACCCGATCCTGAATACGGAACCAAACTGGCTCTCTCGTGGGAATTGGACCTGTGGGGGAATCTTCGTTGGGCAAACGAAGCGGGAATTGCCGCCTATTTGCAATCGGTGGAAGCACGTCACGCCTTGCAGATGACATTGGTAGCGGAAGTGGCTGCTGCTTATTATGAACTTTGTGCACTCGATCAGGAACAAGATATCGTACGCCATACATTGGCTGCCCGTCGCGAAGGCGTCCGCTTAGCCAAACTGCGCTTTGAAGGTGGTCTGACTTCCGAGACGTCCTATAGCCAGGCACAGGTGGAACTGGCACGTACGGAGACCTTGCTTCCTTCGCTTGAACAGAAGATCAAAATAAAGGAGAATGACCTTGCTTTCCTGCTTGGACAGTATTCGGGGGATATCCCGCGTGGATTGCCTTTACGTGAACAGCATTTGCTGGAGACATTGCCGGTCGGTTTGCCTTCTTCCTTGCTAGAACGGCGTCCGGACATGCGGCAAGCCGAGCAGAAACTGCGTGAAGCGAATGCTAGGGTAGGGGTGGCCCAAACCGATCTTTTCCCAAAGATCAGCCTGACCGGTAATTTGGGTTTTGAAAACGAAGAACTGACGAATTTCATTAAGAGTCCTGCTTGGTTCCTTGCTGGCGATTTGCTGCAACCGTTGTTTGCTATGGGTAAGAATAAAGCGAAGCTGAAGGCGGCCCGTGCTCGCTATGAGCAGGAAGTATATAATTACCAGAAGAGCGTGCTCGGTGTTTTTAAGGAAGTCAACAATGCAATTGTCACAATCCGCAAGGCGAAGGAGGTTCGCATGTCATACGAGAAATTGCTCAATGCTGCCGATACTTACCTTCAGCTGGCACAATTGCAATACATCAACGGTGTCACCAGCTATATGGACGTTCTTGATGCCCAGCGTGGTTTGCTTGACGCCCAACTCAGTCTGAACAAGGCGATGCTTGACGAACTGCTGTCGACGGTCTACCTTTACAAGGCGTTAGGAGGGGGCTGGGAATAAAGTCTGCTGATTACTGAAAGCTCCTTTCTCTTTGGTTAACCTGAGGAAAAGGGGCTTTTATCATACCGAAAATCTCGCTATCTTTGTTCTCTCTTTCGTTATCAATAAAGTAAAATATAAATGGAAAGTTTCGCAACATTAATAAAGAACAGAAGAAGTATCCGTAAATTTACAGGCCAGTTACTGAATCCGGATCAGGTAGAAATGATATTGAAAGCTGCTTTGATGGCACCTGCTTCCAAACGGAAAAATCCCTGGCAATTTGTTGTTGTGGAGGATAAGGAAATGTTGGTCAAGTTGTCGGCATGCAAACCGGCAGGGGCTGCCTTTCTGAAAGATTGCGCGTTGGCCGTCGTTGTGCTGGCGAATGTGATGGAAAGCGATGTTTGGGTGGAAGATGCTTCGATTGCCTCTATCTATATGCAATTGCAGGCCGAAGACTTGGGATTGGGCAGCTGCTGGTGCCAGATTCGTAATCGGCAGACAGAAGACGATGCGGATGCTGCACAGTATGTGCGGGGACTGCTCGATGTGCCTTACCAACTGGAAGTCTTGTCCATCATCGGTATAGGATATAAGGATCAGGAACGTAAGCCGTTTGACGAATCGCATCTGCAGTGGGAAAAGATACATCTTGGAACTTTCCGTATGCCAACTGAAAACAAACAGGAGGAAGCATGAAAGTCATCTTCTTAGGTTCTGGCAACCTGGCGACACGGCTGTCTCTCGAAATGCATCGCAAAGGGATGACGATTGGGCAAGTGTATAGCTATACACCGGAAAATGCACGGCAGTTGGCCGGTCGGTTGGGTTGTCTTTGGACAACTGATCTTGAAGCTATAGAGACGGATGCCGACCTGTATGTCTTTTCATTAAAAGACACAGTTTTGGCGAATGTGATTACCCGTATACGACCGAACGACGGTTTATGGGTACATACGGCAGGCAGTATGCCGATGGATATTTTCAGCGGCCATACGGCCAACTACGGAGTCTTGTATCCGATGCAGACATTTAGTAAAATGCGTGAGGTAGATTTCAGCGTGATTCCTTTTTTTATTGAAGCTAATACGTCTGAAAGTGCCAGTAAATTGCAACAATTGGCGGAGAAACTTTCGGGAAACGTCCGTTTTCTGTCATCCGACAAACGTAAAAATTTGCATCTGGCGGCTGTCTTTGCTTGTAATTTTACCAACCATATTTATGCGTTGGCTGTTAAATTGTTGGAGCAACAGGATATACCGGCCGATGTCCTGCTGCCACTTATCGACGAGACGGTAGCCAAAATACATACGATGCCGCCGAGGGTGGCACAGACTGGTCCGGCTATCCGGTACGATGAAAATGTGATTAATAAACATTTGGCTATGTTGGGGGATTCCGATATGCGGTCGATTTACCGGCTGATCAGCCAAAGCATACATAAGGAGGCACGACATGAGTAGTATCAATTATGATCTGAGTAAGATAAAGGCTTTTGTCTTTGATGTAGACGGCGTTTTGTCCTGTGATGTAATCCCGTTGCATCCGAATGGCGACCCTATGCGTACCGTTAATATAAAAGATGGCTATGCCTTGCAGCTCGCTGTCAAGAAAGGCTATCACGTAGCCATCATTACCGGAGGCTATACGGAAGCGGTACAGATCCGCTTTTCGCGTCTCGGTATTACCCATATATATATGAAGAGTGCTGTAAAAGTCCACGATTACCGGGATTTTCTGGAAAAGACTGGTCTGCAGCCCGAAGAGGTTATGTATGCCGGGGACGATATTCCTGACTACGAAGTGATGACAATGGTCGGTCTGCCGGTAGCACCCGCTGATGCGGCTCCTGAGATCAAGCGTATCGCCAAATACATTTCCCACAAGAACGGGGGAGCTGGCGTTGCCCGCGATGTAATCGAACAAACCATGAAAGCCCAGGGCTACTGGATGGATGACGAGGCTTTCGGCTGGTAGAACTAAACTGATAAAATAAGACAATGAAAAGCATACTCCCAAACTTGAGTCAATATAAAATCGTATTAGGCTCCAATTCTCCCCGGAGGCGCGAATTGCTGGCGGGATTGGATATCGAATTTGAAGTACAGACGATTCCGGGTATAGACGAATCCTTTCCCAAAACGTTGCGCCCAGATGAGGTTCCGGTCTATATCGCTAGGAAAAAGGCGGAAGCCTACATTCCATCCATGTCGGCTGACGAGTTGTTGATCACTGCCGATACGATCGTATGGACTTTCGGTGAAATTTTAGGAAAACCGAAAGACCGCGAAGACGCTATCTCCATGTTGCGGAAACTGTCCGGACGTGTACATGAGGTGATTACCGGTGTTTGTATTACTACAAAAGAGAAAACGGTTTCTTTCTTCGCTTCATCGGCCGTTTGTTTTGCCAGCCTGAATAATAATGAGATTGCCTATTATGTCGATAAATACCGTCCGTTTGATAAAGCCGGCAGCTATGGTATACAGGAATGGATCGGTTATGTAGCGGTCGAAGCCATCAACGGTAGTTTTTATAACGTGATGGGGTTGCCGGTCAGGCTGCTTTACCAAGAGTTGAAGAAGTTTTGAAGATTGGACAAAATTCCATGTTTTAAGATGATTTATTGAAGGTAAGGTGGATAGGAAGTCTGTATTTTTGTGATATTAACTTTTAAGTATCATGAAAAAGATCTACTATTTGCTTGTATGTCTGTTTATTCTGCAATCTGCTTTTGCTACAAGGGAGGAACAGACATTCGATGTCCGTTTGCAGAACGGGCTGAACATGAATGTGGAAGTTTGTACGGATGGAATATTCCGGATTCGGGTTACTCCTCGTTCAACCTTTTCTGAGTCGTTGATGCAACGCTACGAAATTATTAAAGCGGACTGGGACCCGGTTCAGGTCTCTCTGAAAGACAATAAACAGCAGTTTGAAATATTGACCGGCGCTTATCGGTTGAAGATCGATAAAAAGACTGGGGCTATATCTGTTTCTGACCGGAAAGGTCGGGTGATTATCGAGAAAGTAGTCTTTCTTACCTCTGCCGATCCGCTGTGTACTGATCTGGGGGAAGTGATCAATGCTAAATACAAGGACATGAAAGTTCCCAACAACGGTACGATCATTGGTGATGACGAAAATCCGGGAAGCATGAAAGACCTGGCGGAAACCGGCGATTACAAGAATACCAGTATCCTTTCAATCTCGCTGAAAGACGGTGAACGTTTCTATGGTGGTGGCAGTACCAGTCGCGACCATATTCAACATCGGGGTGAATTGTTGCGTATGTGGACTACTTACCAGCATACTGAGATTCCGATGCCTTTTATGATCAGTTCCGAAAATTGGGGGATCTTCAACAACACGACACGAAAGAACTTCTTCGATATCGGCAGCTACCAGCCGGATGTCTTCTTTATTTACAATACGACGGACGAAGCGGATTTCTACCTGATGTTCGGTAACTCGATGCCCGATGTGATCAACGATTATACGGCTATCACAGGCCGGCCTTACCTGTTGCCGAAGTATGCATACGGGTTATGCTTCGGTCCGAATATGCTGGAAGATCAGTTCGACATCCTGAACGATGCCGTGCGCTTCCGCGAGACGGGCGTCCCTTGCGACTTGTTCTGGCTCGAACCGCAATGGATGGAGAAACGTTACGACTTTTCGACCAAGAAGAAATGGAACTACCAGAAGTTTTCGGCTGAAGCCTATTGGGATTCCACGCGCTATCCGAAGAAAGAGAATCACCGTTTGCTTATCGGCCGCCTGCATGGGATGGGCTATCACATGGGACTTTGGCTCTGCATCGAGTATGACCTGAGCGTTCCGGAGGAAGATGCGCTGGCAAAGGCGATGGGAAAACCCCTTTCCGGGCAGGAACACTGGATGGATCACCTGAAAGACTTCGTGGACAATGGCGTGGACGGTTTCAAGATGGACCCGGCACGCACGATAGACGAACATCCGAACTTCAAGTATTACAATGGGCATACCGACAAGGAAATGCATAACCTGAACCAGATCCTCTTACCGAAACAGATGTATAAAATGATGCGTGAACACACCGGGCTTCGTTCTTGGCATCATTATACTGCCGGTTGGTCGGGAACGCAGCACTGGGGCGCTTCCACCAGTGGTGATAACGGGGGTGGACGTACGGCATTGTTCGACCAGTTGAACCTGGGTATGAGCGGTTTTCTCAATACTTCTTGCGACGTGATGAATGTCAATAAGGATGAGGAGCTGCAGAGCCTCCATTTCGGCCTCTTCTTGCCATGGGTGCAGATCAATAGTTGGTATTCGTTGCATCAACCGTTCTATTTCCCAGAGAAAGAAAAGAAAATGTACCGAGATTATGTGAAGTTGCGTTACGCGTTGATGCCCTATATTTATTCGGCGGCGCTGGAAGGGGCACAGACCGGTATGCCGATTGTGCGCTCCATGCCTTTGATGTTTCCTGATGATCGCAAGACGGATGATATGATCTACCAGTATATGTTCGGCCAGAGTTTTCTGGTCGGTATCTTCAGTGATTCGATCTACTTGCCAAAAGGGAACTGGTTTGACTTTTGGACAGGTGAAAAATTGGTTGGTGGGAGGGAAATCAAACATACGATACCTGATAACCGTGCAGGGTTGCTGTTTGTACGCGAAGGGGCTATTATACCGTTCCAAAAAGATATGCAATTCATTGGGGAGAAGCCGTTGGATACCTTGATGGTGAAAGTATTTCCCAAAGATGTCTCTTCCTATACGATGTATGAAGATGATGGTAAAACATATGATTATGAAAACGGAGCGATTGCCGCAACCCGTTTTGAATGTAAGCAGAGCGGGCGGACAGTAGAGTTTACTGTTTTCCCAGTGGAAGGATCGTATAACGGCATGTGTAAAGCACGGACATACGAATTGGAGATCGACGCTCCGCAGTGCCCGTCGGAAGTGCTAGTAAACAATGTTCCGGTAATGGATTGGCAGTATGGCGACGATCACAAGGTACGTGTCAGTTTGCATCAGGAAAATAACGAGTTGATAAAAGCTATGCTTCGTTAGTTCAGTTCGCTTCGCTTTTCATTTTGATAATATTCGATTAGGTATAGGGTTTTAGCCAAAGATGGACAGATAGGGAGTATGACAGGACGATCTGGATTCCATTCCGGATCGTCTGTTATCATTTCGGAAAGCGGACCGGCATGCATGAGTATGAGTCGCGTCAATGTGATAGCTGTCGCTATGAATGATTTTTCGGCAGGCAGTAATACAAAATACCCCTCGTTCACATCGGCAATAGGCGTCTGGTTTCTATTATAGATCACCAGTTTTCCGGAAGAGACGAACAATAAAATGTTGCCGGTGTCATCCGTATTACATAGAATCTCACCCGCTTTTCCTGTTTTACACTCGAACTGGTTCAGGACGTTTCTTTTCATACCTAATCAATCAGGAATTATCTGAGCTTATCATTGTTTTCCGTTTAGGCAGATACTGGAGCATCCCTTTTGAGAATTCAATCTGATGCTTCCCGCTCTCGTCGGCATATATCACATAATATTCGATCTCTGGTAAGGTATCTGCCATTTGCCGGGCTTTTTCCAGTCCCATTGCCATAAATGCAGTGGCGTAGGCATCGGCTGTCATACAGTCGTTTGCAACGATTGTGGCGCTCAACACGCTCTGTTCGGCTGGATAACCGGTACGGGGATTGATCGTATGGGCATAT
>OKWG01000645.1_pt1 | contig 11346 bp, 11 predicted proteins | sample 1607091 | NCBI WGS metagenome assembly OKWG01 (sample SAMN04414080, study PRJEB24778) | human gut metagenome | material: faecal | host: Homo sapiens
CATCGCAGCGCAGTCGGACAAACCATTGACTTAACCTATCGGCGCGCTAAAGCAAGCAGGCAGATATTGGACAAAACCAGCACCACACCGACTGCCTGCCAGCCGCCTAACACATCCCCCAACAGGACCATCGAAAAGACGATGGCCGAGAGCGGCTCCAAACACACCACCAAACCGGAAACCACCGGTGAAATGTATTTCAGCCCGGTGAGATAAAGCCAGAATGCCGCCACCGTGCCAAAAACCACGATAAAGGCAAAATCAGCCGTCACCATCCAGTTCCAATTCACATTGAGCGTCCACGGCGGGCAGAAGAAAGAAGCAATCACTCCGCCGAAGAGAAATGCCCATGCCACGACAACCGTGACACCGGCCTTGGCCGAAGGCTGCTGCGGCTGAATGCTGAAAGCCGTTGCAAACACTGCCGAACAAAGTCCCCAAACGACGGCCATCGGCGAAAACTTCAGGCCGGAGAAGTCTCCGTCAGTCACCATCAACGCAACGCCGGCAGCGGCCAACACGGCGCAAATGCACTCCACGGACGACATCTTCGTGCCTCTGACCAGAGCCAGCCACAAACCGGCCAGCATGGGATTGAGCGTCAGGAAAATCGCCGCGGTACCGGCATTGGAGTAGGAAATCGATTGAAAAAAGCAGAAGTGGGCCAAAAACACCAGCGCACCACTCGTGAGGATTTCCAATAAAAGCTTGCGGTCATTGAAAATCGACCACATCTTTCGAGGCATGACCATCGTGCCGATGGCCACAAAAAGCACCCCGGCGGACAACTGCCGCAGCGTCACAAGACCCAGAGCGAAAAAGCCGCTTTTGATCTGAAACAGATGCTGGACGGCCGTACCCATGGCGCCCCAGAAGACAGAGGCAATAACGGTAAAGAGGAAACCCAGAAAGAAAAGTCGGTTCATTTGGATCGGACAGAATTCGTTGAGCGGATTTTAGTTGGCTCAGACAGCTGCAAATGTTTGATGCCGATTTTTGTGATGGCATTTTTGCAATCATCCGAACTTTTCTGTATTATTCAGCGCTCACCGCAATTGCTTTTCCATGTATGGTGGAATTTGCGCGGTCGGAGAAGTGGCCGAGTGGCTGAAGGCACACCCCTGCTAAGGGTGCAGATCAAAAATAACTGGTCTCGAGGGTTCGAATCCCTCCTTCTCCGCCATATGAGAGTCCGATACTGTTTCAAGCAGTGTCGGATTTTTATTTTGCCCCAATAAAATCAAGGGACTTCTGGGTCATCCAGTCTCAGGTCATCTCAGCAGGTCTTAAGTTTTTGTGTGGTGTTTTTGGTGGGTTGGTAAAATTACCCTAACTCTTTTGGTGGGTAATCGATATGCCAAAGGTCGCCAAGCAACTTTCTGATCTGCAAGTTCGTTCTCTCAAAGCTGACGGCGTGTACGCTGTCGGTGGTGTAGCGGGACTGAGTGTTCGCGTTCAGTCCCAGCAGAAAACATTCATTCTTCGGTATTCCTGCAACGGTCGGCGCCGCGAAATCTCCATCGGTCACTACCCAGTAATCGGACTCGCTGACGCGCGCAACAAAGCCGCCGAGTACAGGCGCCTCATTGCGGACGGTTTAGATCCCCTCGATTGGAAGCGAGAGCAGAAAAACAGAGTCGAAGAGGAACGATCCAAAAAGTTTCTTGAAGAACTAACGTTCGGGCAATTGGCAGACCGCTTTGTTGAAGCTCAGTCAGCGGACTGGCAAGAAAAAGACAAAGATCTCCTAATCGGTCGCCTTGGTAACCATATCCTTCCGAAAATTGGAAATTCGCGGCTAAACAGCCTCACTTCAGACGATATTGCAGAAGTACTCACTCCACACTGGAAAGAGCGCCATGCTCTGGCGACTAAATTGCGCCAGATCATGCGGCAGGTCTTCACATGGGGTAAGGCCAAAGGGGTTGTAACGATTGAAAACCCCGTTGATCCCCAAGTCCTTAAGCACCTTCTCCCCAAGTACAAGAAAACCAAGGATTCGCACCATGCCATGCTACCTGTGCGGGATATACCGCACTTCATGGCTGATCTGCATCGGCGTCCCAGTATGTCAGCCAAATGCATGGAGTTCGCCGTTTTAACCGCTGTCCGCTCAAGTAATGCACGGTTAGCAGAATGGAGCGAAATCGACTTCAAACGTAAGCTTTGGGTGATCCCGAGAAGCAAAATGAAGGTTGCCATGAACGGCGACCATGAGGTGCCTCTGAGTGAGCAAGCCATTCAACTGCTGAAGTCTCTTGGGTCTCAGCAACTACCTACGAAATATGTTTTTCCCTCGCCAATCGGCCTCGCGCCTCTTTCTGACATGTCCCTGCGTTCGGTCATTCACGAAATGCACACAGAATCTCTACTGAATGGCGATCAAGGGTATTTCGATCCCAACCAAGTTACGCGCACAGGAAAACCTGCTATCGCAACGCCGCATGGTATTGCGCGCGCATCTTTCCGCACTTGGGCGCAAGATGACGAACTCGGCAACGATCGCCGCTTTTCTGACAAGATCGCGGAACTGTGTCTGCATCACAAGGTAGGCGACGCCTATAACGGCGCCTACGAACGCAATCAAGCAATGAAGAGCCGTATTGAAATGATGCAGGCTTGGGGCGACTACTGCGCTTCGGAATGGGAGGCTTAAATGAAGTTTTCAGACCTGCAACTTACTCAGGCTCAAAGACTGGAACTGCTTGCCCAATCCCACTGGTCAATCGAAGAGGCAGCCTGCTATTTCTGTGATGTAAAGGCGGTGGATCTTAATAAATTGAGCCCCGTCGAGCTACAAGTTTTGTACGAAACACAAGTCATTTACGACATTGAGGAATTGACAAAGGAACTGCCTGAGTCGTTCAGCAATGGCGAATATTTCAGAATTAAATATAACAACCCTCACGTTACCAAAAAGTCTCTCTTCCCCGTGGAAGAGTTCATGTTATGGGCAAATGAGCAATGGCCACTTACGCATGGGAAACAGTTGCCTCGTATTGTCATGGAGTACAACTTTCAGAAAGAGACGAGAGATCGTGAAACTCAAGAAATTACGAAGCCGAACGAAGCTAGCCAAGAATTTAATCTCTCGCCAGAGGTTGTAGAACTGGCGACTCGGAATCCTGTTGCTCTGGACGCCATATCCACTACGCAAGAAGAAAATCAAGCTGTATCTGACTCAGAATTCAGTCCTTCGCCTGAAGTTATCGAAGCGTACCAATTTTTACGTCAGAGAGGCGTAAGGATTGATTTGTGGATCCTTCTTTGCAGTAAGTGTTACCAACTCTGGTGGGGTAACGCAGAGCATCCAGTACCACTTCCCCCCGTTACAACGGATAAAGAGCTTGAGAAACGAAATAACGCTCTAGATGAAGAAAAAGCCACATACAACAGTTGGTTTAAGAGCGGAGAACCTTATGCGTCAATGAATAAGAGTCACGTTTATGAGGTGATTGGAGGGCTTCTCGACCCTAAAAATCCGGGCGGAAGACGTCCGGGATCGAAAAACTTACGAAAAAGGTCTTCGAAGGTTTCTGATAAGGGAAAGTCCTAATTATTAATCTCCAAGACAGACTGGCTGTACGGTCGCAAGGCTAAAAAAGGTCCGAAGAGTTGCGGTATTTCTCTGCGACTCTTTTTTTGTGCCCGCAACTCCAGCAAACTGCTTCCATCAAAAACAACAACCGTGGAGAAAGGAAGCAGATGGAAAAAGCGGTTCTAAGAGCTCACGAATTAGCCCTGCAATTAGCGATCAGCAAATCAACACTGTGGCGCTGGTGCAAGAGCAAAACGCATTTCCCCCAACCAAAGAAAATCTCAAAAGGCGTGACAGTTTGGTTCGCCGATGAAGTTCAAGAGTGGTTGGACAACCAAAGAAACAAGGAGGTTTTAGAAATGAAAAAGTGACGAAGGGCTACAGAAAAACAGCTACGCGGGTTTATCCGTCCAAAGATCGAACCTGCTGTAACGGTCAAGTTATCTGCCGCCCTCGTTCGAAGTCTACACGGCCTTGAACGCGGGCGACAAAGGAAGGTTTTTATGTCTTGGAAATTTTTCAGATCGCCTGAAGAAGTGTGCCGCGCCGTAGGCGTTGATTTCGATGGCACGCTTCCTGACCGCGGACAAAACAGACGCCTTAATGTCAGTGGCGATCCTCGTGGCGTAGGTGACGCCAACATCTACGTATTTTCTGACGGTAATGGTGGTTGTGTTACCAACTTTAAGAGTGATCAAAAAGCTTATTGGTACACCACGGGGACACCCTCTGTTCGTACACCAATGCGACGAAACAAGAGCGGCGAGACTCATGCCCCACTTCTACGAATGTTGTGGAATGAGGCTGAGCCGGTGCTTTCGCACCCTTATCTGGAAAAGAAGTGCGTAAAGCCGAATAAACGGATTCGACAAGTCACCTGTAAGCAGGTGCAAAACGTTTTTGAATGGACACCATGGGGACTCAGTGATCCTCTGTTGTGCATTCCCTTGACTGATGGCGCTGGCCTTGTGTCAATGCAATTTATTGACGTAAGAGGCCAAAAACGCTTCCTCAAGGGACATCCGACAACTGGTGCTTATTGGCGTACAGGCAAATGGCAATCAAACAGACCTTTAGGTATAGCAGAGGGCGTAGCCACTGCAATCAGTGTCGCAACCGTGAACGATTTTCCAGTTGTGGCCGCAATGAGCAGTGGGAATTTACTGGCTGTTGCACAGAGGATACGTAAACGCTTCCCCGATAAGCAGATTTATTTGCTCTCAGATGCAGGTAAGGGAGAAAGCGAAGCGCAAACCGCCGCTTACACCATCGGTGCAAGCATTGCCGTTCCCCCATTTACACCTGAAATGATCCAGTCCTTCCCAGAAGGGAAGCCAACGGATTTCAACGATTTTTACCGAATTGTAGGAATTTTAAAATGACTCCTCAAACTTCATTACTGATTAAAGATATTGCTACAAAGCCAGAACAACCGAGCCAATCTATTACAGCGGCTGGATATGAAAAATGCGCATTTATTCCACCTTCAATTTGTGAAGGTAAGGTTTCGCTCACCAAGACTTTGAGTGACTGCATAACACTTATGCAGAAATTTGTATCTATGGATAAACATCAGGCTATCGTCGCAAGTTTATGGGCAGCATCGACTTGGTTCGTAGATTCCTGTGACTTGGTTCCGTACTTACTTATTACTTCCCCAGAAAAGAGAAGTGGCAAGACTCGGTTGCTTGAATTCCTGCAACAAGTTGTCAGGTTCCCAAAACGAAGCGATGACTGTACGGTTGCGTCGATATTTCGCATAACAAGTATGTCAGGCCACCCGACGCTTCTTATGGATGAAATCGATCAGTATATGGTGACCCGCAGAGAATTCAATTCAATCTTAAATAGCGGCAATCGACGAGGAGCAACCGTAACGCGCTCAGCCACAAGAAATAATGGTGGGTTTAGCGACGATATTCGCGAATACGATTGTTTTGGTTTTAAAGCTTTTGCAGGCATTAAAGCAGACCATATTTCGGACACTCTGAATGATCGTAGCATTATCATCAAATTACGACGCAAAACCGAGCACATGGAGCGACTGAGAATTAAAAACTTTTCCGTCGAATTTGATTCAATTAGACGGCGTTTTTACTCATTGAGTCTTGAGCATGGTAAGAGCGTACAGGCGACAATCGACGCTGGAGCGATAGTTTTTCCAGATTCGTTCAATGACCGTCAAGTGGATATTTATGAGCCTCTATGGGCAATCATAGAGGTCATGTGTAAGGGACAAGTTCTAGAACAGTGTAAAAAGGCATGTGAACTTTGTTTATCAAGCCCAGAACCAACTTCGGATCTAGCTTTACTAGAAAAAGTGAGATCTTATTCCACCAAGAGCGCCAAAGACTGGGTGTCAACGGCAGAGCTTGTATCTTTTCTAAGTTCTTTTTCGGCTTGGAAAAATATGAGCCCTAAACGCCTGTCCTGTGTCATGTCCCGCTTTAAGGTGAAACCAGTAAGACAGGCTCAACTTGAAAATAAGCGCGGATACTTAACCGCACAAATAAATCAGGCTTACCTACAACATAGGTAAAATCCTGACAGAGCGTCCCGTGGCAATAGTCTGGGGCGCTTTTTCTTTGCCCGTTATTTTGCTTCGCATTGCATTCTCAGCAACAACTGCTGAAGAGGCCTGGATCAGAGCCGGCCTTCGTTTGCATTCGGCTGATCGACACTGTCAAGCGCTTCGCGCCTATTGATTTCACTCCGTCAAAGTCTCTTCCAAATTGACGGCGCTTCCCATGAAGTTCTGCCCGCTGTGCTGAGGTAACAGTGGCGTTTAGCGCGCCTCGCCAATGCCTCGCAATACCACCCTACAGATCAGGCAGCCAAGGCGCCTCTGTCGGCGTTTAAACGCATCTGTGCTAACAGTAAGCGGCATACCTCACAATCCCATCTACTCAGTCTCTGCGGACATTGCTTCCCCTGATTTTCCAGACAACCCAACCTCAACAGTCACAGTCACGGAGAACGAGCGCACCACCGTGGCCTTCTTAGAACGTGAAACAAAAGTCACCGACCTTAAAGAGACCAGCTTGGCTCCTCTCACTGTTGAATAAAGCACTCGCGTTTTAACGCACACAGAGGCACGTAGCACGCCTTGAAACAGGCGGTAATACCTCCCCATTACTCGGTCATCTTGTGCGCGATAGCGTGCGTTGTAGTGCGCTTTGCGGAGGTTTTTATGGTCAACCCACGAAGCAAGTCAAGTTCGACTCAGCAAACTCCGGTTCGGAGGTCGAGATCCTAGGTTGGAACTGGGGGCTAAAAGCAGGGCAACAGTGAGGACAGGATCTGCATCACCTGTCAAATCGGCGGGGAAACTTAATTTTATCCTCGTAAGGGAGGATCGAAAGAAGACAACACTGTTTGGGCAGAGATCAGAAAATCGGATTGAACCACAAGTGTTGTCCTCAAAATGAACAGGTCGAACAGATCTAACAGATCTTTAGGACATATCTACTAATTACATAATATAAATACAATAATAAATATTTATTTATAAATTTATATTTATATATATTTATTACAATTATATTTTTAGACCTCCTCCATAGATCTGTTAGACCTGTTAGATCTTTTCTTTTTTTCCGATTTTTAACCGATTTGACAGAAAAAAATGACAAATTCCTATTTACTTCCGATTAAGACAAACCAAGAATTCGCACAAGCAAGAATCTTCGATTGGAAGAGAGGCTTTGACTTTCAATTGATGGTTAGTAACAAACTTACACCAGCATTCAATAAATGCTTTTTATCTGAGGATAGGGAAATCATTGTTTATGTCAGAGGCAAAAGCCGAACATTAGACGACAACTTCTTAGAGTTTATAAAAGTAGAAGTTGAGAGAAAAGAAGATTTGTCCTGTATTCTTAAATCTTTAAAAATCCTTTTCCCTCGCTCTCATCTTTTTACATTAACCCCAAAGAGCGAATACAGAAAGCTAAAAATCACTTTCAAGGATATTGAATTTATTATCCAATGATAAGTGCTTTTTTGGAGAATTTGAGCAATCATAGAGCGGAGAACTAAATTCTTCTCACTCATTCTTTTGATGATTTTTTGCTCATATTGTAGACAATCATATTAAATGCGTTCTTTCTAGCCACTGTCCTCATCGCTACATCTCTATTAAAATCTGGTAATGGCATCACGAATTGTTCATTTCCCAACAATCTAATTGTTGGCAATTCCTTAGGGAGTCTATTTTCATTCATACCCCAGTCAAATGCATTGACAGCTACGCTAACATGACCATGCACCGTACAAGCGGCTGTCTTTAGCCTAACACCATTTGCAAAACTGACGTAAGTGTCATCTATCTTTGTAACTTGTGGCTGATTTAATTCGTTTATTAGACTCCCAGAACATGTGATTGCAATGTTGTTATTGGACAGCCAATAATTAATCTTTTCTTCCGTATTTAATGAGCATCCTGCAAGAAGAAGAGTTGTTGTCAATACGAGTAACGTGTTTTTCATCACTTCAATTTGCAATCTATACACATATTATATTATGTCTTCTATACTCTCTTTTTCTTTGTGTTTGCGCTTAAGTCTATCAAATTCTCTCTTAAGTGTAAGGCTTGAGTTGGAAGAATACTTCAGAACGTAAATGCTGTTAACTTTATATGATAGCGTACCTACATAATATACAACACCATCGAGAGTTATTTGGTTATAGTATTCTGAATTTTTGTCTAAATTGTATTTCTCCCTCAATACTTCCGTAAAATTGTTGAATTTTTTACTGTTATCTGGAAGTCCGCATATATTGATTTCGCATAATGTATTTGTCTCATCAAAATAGTACTGCGAATATGTTTCATTTGGGACCCCGTTGCAATTTCCATCGCAAGTTATTACAGTCGGATAGTTATTATCGAAAGCGACATCTTCATCAGTTAGAGATCGTTCTTTTATAGGCTTTCCTGCGTATTTAGTCCTGACATCCTCAATGCTTGAAACTCCTAACAATAAACCATTAAAAGAAAGAGCTACATCTGGATTAGTTCGCAAAAAATTCGATCTTTCTAATTGCTCTTCTTGATTTTTTGTAAATCTTATATATGAATATGCTTTTCCGATAACTTCATCTGCGAATGATATTGAAAAATTTTCAGAAATATAATTTCTATTAAATGAATTCTTTTTTGTCGGAGTTCTAGATTGAGTAACGAAGTCTCCTGAAATGTTCAATTTTTTTACTAAATTGTCTCTATATTTTTTATATAAACTTTTATCATCAAACCTTATCACGACGGCACTTGGTTTTTTTGTTAGCAGTCCGAAAGATACTTGAATATATTTAATGCCGTTAGGTATATTTTCCGTTTTTCGCCAAAAAGGCAGATTAGGATATGTTTTCGTGAACCCTAATTTCTCCAGTTCATCAAGCGTCTTATTCCCAATGTCACCAAATTCTAGTATATCGGGGAAGTTGATGTCATCAAGTGATTTAGGATAATTCAAAATAAACTTCATTTGTTTACAAGAATCAGCCTTTTTCTTTAATTCTTTTTGTTTATTTTTATAGATTTCAGGAAAATTTGATGGAGCATTTCTTTTAAGATTTTTTAACTCTATGTTCGTGTCGTTAACAAGCTTTTTGTACTCTTCTCTACAGACATTCAAATTGTTCTCTAGATCCTTAGTACTTGGAGATGCATACGTTAAGCTTCCAAATACTGAAAAGCCACAAATAAATAGCGTTACTAGTTTGATACTTCTCATTTAGAATTCCTCAACTTTAAAATCTACAAATTCACCTTTTTGAATCCGTTCTTCTGTTCTTTTCTTTCTAATCGCTTTATTGATTTCTGCTTTGATTTCTTTTTTTGCCTGATCTTTTTTACCATTAATGATTAAAGTACATATTTGATCCGCTTTCTTATCAAAATTTTGCGCTTTACAGATATCCCAAGGATCATCAAGAGCCGCACGATACGAAATATTCACACATTTTGATTTAGCTTTAGGATGTCCCAATTTCGCGGCATTGCAGTAATTAGAGGCAGCAAATGATAAATTGTTATCTCTTTCAAATCGTTGTGCCAGAACGAAACTCCAATGTCCTGGAGGAGCATCTGAAGGAGTGTCTTGTCCAGCAGAATAAATTCCCTCCATCATTTGCGCACACCCTGTTAACAAACTACTCCCCAATACAAGGACAGAGCTCGCTAAAGCTAACTTTTGTAACATGTTTGACCTCTTCGTCCCAGCCGAAGGACTGCTACACTGTTGTCGCTGTTTAGAACACAGGCATTCCCCAGCTAACAAAAAACAACACATTTGCCTCATTGTAGGGATGGTGTCAATTTTCTTTTGGTGGGTTTTTTGGTGGGTAAAAACAAGAGGATATGATTTTTCTCTTAGTTTTAATGGGAACTTGTGAGGACTCCTTCCCGCCAAGATACATAACCGAACGATGCGCAATCGTTCGGTTTTTTATTTTCGATCGCCGATTTTCCCTTGATTGGCGGGCGTTCCAAGCGTTTCGTGCTTCCGGAACTATCCGCTACGATGCGTTTGTTATCGGCGCTCGGATGATGGATAGGATGATGGATAGAATGGTTCGAAGTTGAATTTTTCGACCTTTTTTTCAATCTATCCATCATCCTATCCATCATGCCCAGAACAACCGCCCCCTACTCGTGTCGCAGATCAAAAAGCTCCCCGAGGGTAAAACTGTTGCCGTCGGTGGAGTAACAGGGTTGTACTTCCGCAAAGCTAAATACCAGAGTCTGTTTATTCTCAGATATAAGGACGCAGACGGACGCCACGATCTTTCAATTGGAACCTACCCCAAGATCGGCCTGTCCGAAGCTCGAGAAATCGCTACACAACTACGAACACGCATCGCTGCAGGTAAAAACGTAATCGAAGAACGCAAAAAGAAAAGGGAAAAGAAACAGGAACGATCTCAGGTTGCCACCAAGTCGACTCCCAAGAAACTTACTTTTGCCGAAGTTGCTCGAGCTTGGATTAAAGAACGAAGCGAAGTGAACTATTGGGAAAACGACATCAAGGGTGAGGCTCGAGCTAACAGCATTCTTGAAATGCATGTTTTTCCGCATATCGGAAACAAGAATATGGATCAGGTGACTGTTGACGATGTTTACGAGCTGCTCAAACTGATCTGGACAACCAAACATGCCACAGCATCCAAAGCGAAAACGTACATCTACAAGGTCTTTCAATGGGCCATAGCAAGACAATTATGCAAACGAGTCGACAATCCTGGCGATATGCGTTATTCCTTAGGAATTCTGATGGAGCCGTTGCAAAAACATAAGCATGTTAGCCGCCATCATGCAGCGTGTCCTATGGATGAAATTCCTCGGCTGTTTGTTGAATTAAAACGATATGCATCCGTTTCAGCAAGAGCTTGTGAATTTGGCATTTTGACCTGTGCCCGATCCAAAGCTGTTCGTATGGCAACATGGGATGAAATTGATCTCAATGAAAAAATTTGGACGATTCCGATAGAACACGACAAAATCAAAACTGAGGGACGTGATAGAAGAATTTTTCTATCAGATCAAGCTATTACGGTACTCAAGAGTCTTCCTAAATTTCCAGGAAGCAAACTTCTTTTTCCTAATCTTCGTGGTAACCCTCTTTCAGACGCAGCATTGACAATGTTTCTGCGAGGCATGCACGAAGCAAAATTTGCTCTAGCCTGAATTTTGCAAGTTCATAAAACTGCTGGCGGTAGACGCAAAAAAATCCGCAACAAAAGGCGGATTTAAGGGGGGAAGAAGCGGGTTTTGGTAAGGTTCAGTTACCACACAAAACCCCAAC
>OKWG01000646.1_pt1 | contig 11344 bp, 5 predicted proteins | sample 1607091 | NCBI WGS metagenome assembly OKWG01 (sample SAMN04414080, study PRJEB24778) | human gut metagenome | material: faecal | host: Homo sapiens
GGACTGACGGGGGTCTGGATGGCTTTCCCGTTTGGACTGACCAGTGCAGGGGTGATGCTGTGGCTGAGATTCCGTAGACAGACCAGGGAAAGGATTTGATAATATGAACAGTGTCTCCAAAGTAAAGATTGCCGTAGGCTACACTTTGTTGCTGGCGGTATTGTTTTTTTCCTTGTTCTTCGTACACCGGGAGATGGAGAACCTTATTCTTACCGATGACCGCGATGTACAATGGACAGACAGCGTACTAGCTTTGATACGCGAGAAGGATACCAATACGATAAGAATGCTGCGTACGCTGAGTGAGGCGAATGACAGCATGGTATCTACCAGTGACATTGAGCAGATAATTGCCCAGCAGGACTCGGTAGTGACCCAGCAACGTGTGCAGCACCGTATCATTACACATCGGGATACCGTCGTGACACGCCCTCGAAAGAAGGGTTTTTTCCGTCGTTTGGGTGAAGTGTTTGTCCCCCCAAAGAAAGATACGGCTATCCAGGTAAAGACCTCCCTCGAATTTGCGACGGATACGGTGATTGAACCTTATAATCCGGCCGATTCTTTGCATGAGAAACTGCGTGCTGTGGCCCAGCAGAAAAAAGCTGTAAACACTGTTATACAACGACGTAAACGCTATCTGCAACGCTTGGACCATATGCTGACCGCTCGTATTGACAGCTTGCTGAAAGATTACGAGACGGAAACTCTGCTGCGTGCACGGACGGAAGCCGAGTATCAACAGGCGGTCCGACGCCGTTCGGCCAAGATTATCAGTGGTATTGCCGTAGGTGCGGTGTTGCTTTCCGCTTTTTTTCTTATTATCATCGGCCGCGACATAACCCGAAGCAACCGGTACCGCCGTGAGTTGGAAGAGGCCCGCCGTCGTGCCGAAGATTTACTTGCTGTCCGTGAAAAACTGATGCTTGCCATTACCCATGATTTCAAAGCTCCGCTCGGTTCTATCATGGGCTATGCCGACTTGCTTTCCCGTCTGACGGTGGATGAGCGCCAGCGGTTCTATCTGGACAATATGAAAACCTCATCGGAGCATCTGCTGAAGTTGGTCGTTGATTTGCTCGACTTCCATCGTCTTGATTTGAACAAGGCCGAAGTCAACCGGGTCACCTTTCATCCTTCCCGCCTGCTTGAAGAGATACACGTCAGTTTTGAACCGCTTACGGCTGCCAAAGGGCTGGCGCTTCATTGCGACACTGCCCCGGAGCTGGACGGTACCTATATTTGCGACCCTTTGCGTCTGCGCCAGATTATCAACAATTTGCTGTCCAATGCCGTGAAGTTTACGGACCAAGGCAGTATTACCATGACTGCCCGTTACGAGGACCGTCGACTGGTAGTTGCCATTGCTGATACGGGTAGAGGTATGGAACCTGCCGACCGTGAGCGTATCTTCCAGGAGTTTACCCGCTTACCGGGTGCTCAGGGTAAAGAGGGGTTCGGACTCGGACTTTCCATCGTCCGTATGCTGGTACAGTTGCTTGAAGGCACGATTGATGTAGACAGTGTGCCAGGCAAGGGAAGCACTTTCACCATATATATTCCTATCTATCCCGTAAGGAGTGAAGGACGGAGAATGAAGGATGAAGAATCGGGATGTGTTACCACGCCGAATGGCAATTCTTCATTCCCCGTTCCTCATTCTTCACTGAAGAATGTCCTCCTTATTGATGATGACCGTATTCAGCTTACCCTTACTGCCGCCATGCTTCAGCAGAGTGGTATAAATTCTGTCTCTTGTTTACAACTGGATGAACTGCTGGATGCCTTGCGCACTGCAACCTTTGATGTTCTGCTTACTGATGTGCAGATGCCTGCTATTAATGGTTTTGATTTACTGAAACTGCTGCGTGCTTCGAACATACCGCAGGCACAGTCTGTTCCGGTGATTGCTGTCACTGCTCGCAGTGACATGCAGCGTGAGGAATTTACGGAGCATGGCTTTGCCGGATGCCTGCATAAGCCGTTTACCGTCAGTGAATTGCTGCCTGAATTGAATGTGGAGGACAAAGGGAAGGAGGTTATGGAAGTTTCGGAAGCTTCGGCTTGCCCGGGGTATAAATTCTCTTCGCTCACCGTTTTTTCGGTCGATGACCCCGAGGCTGCAAAGTCCATTCTGGAAAGTTTTGTGGCTGAAACCCGTCTCAATGCGGAGCGTTTGCAGAAGGCTGTGGAGAATGAGGATGTGGACGAGATGGCTGCTGTCTCCCACAAAATGATTCCCCTCTTTACGTTGATTGGAGCTACGGAACTGGTTGCATTGCTGAAACTGTTGGAAACTTCTCATGGAGTGCCTTTTACCGGAGAGTTGAAAGAACACGCCCTTGCCGCCCTCGTTTTGATAGAGGATGTCATTACTCAGGCAACAGCTTTTCCGTAATGGGGGAACAGAGAAGAATACATGATTTTTCTCTATCGGGAACCAAATGTCGAAAGAAATTGTTTACTTTGTAGGACTTTTAAATACGATGAAAGATTGACGTTCCGATGAGAAGAAAATGGTTGAGAATAGCACTGTGGGTGCTGCTTACTCCTATTATACTGTTTATAATATTGATGATACTGCTCTATGTGCCTCCCGTACAGAATTTGATACGGAAGCAGGCTACAGCAATTGCATCAGATGCTACGGGTATGGACATATCCGTGGAGCGGATTGACCTTCGCTTTCCTTTGAATTTGTTGGTCCGCGGTGTATTGGTGGTACAGCCTGCCGACAGTGCTGTTGATGTGCAGCATCCCGATACCTTGCTGAATCTTGGAAGTTTGAACGTACGGGTACAGGCATGGCCTTTACTCAAAGGGAAAGTGGAGGTGGATGACATTACCTTGAAACAAGTTGCTGTCAACTCCTCCAATTTAATGGAAGGTATGTGCATCAAAGGAGTACTGGGGCATTTCTTTTTCGAAAGCCATGGCATAGACCTTACAAAAGAAGATGCCATCCTCAATAATATAGAATTGAGCGATACCCATGTGCAGGTGATGCTTGCAGATACCACTGAGACTCCCAAGGACACTACTGACACTGCGTTAAACTGGAAAGTCACACTCCATACTCTGAAGTTGAAGAACGTCTCGGTCGATTTACAGATGCCATTGGACTCCATGGGGCTGAAAGCCCATATAGGAGATGCTGAGATTGCGGACGCTGCTGCCGACCTGAAACACCAGTTCTATGGCTGGAGAAAATTCCTGCTGACTGGAACTTCTGTCAATTATGATACCGGCCGCCCGGGGAGTGCGATAGGCTTCGACCCCTCGCACATTGCTCTTCGCGACATTCGTATGGGCATTGATTCTGTGATGTACTACGGTAGAGATATGAATGCCGTTATCCGGGAATTTTCCATGTATGAGCGTTCCGGTTTAAGTGTGACTTCCCTGACCGGGCGGTTATTTGCCGACTCTACCGTTATCCGTATCCCTTCTTTGAAGTTGCTGACACCTCATAGTGAGATGAACTTTACGGCACAGACTTACTGGGAACTGATAAATATACCTACCACCGGTCGTCTGACAGCCCGTTTCAATGCCCGTATCGGCAAACAGGATGTACTGCTTTTTGCCGGTGGCTTGCCGGAAGCTTTCAAGGAAGCCTATCCGTTCCGTCCGTTGGTGATTCATGCCGGTACGGAAGGAAACCTGAAGCAGATGCAGATTTCCCGTTTTACGGCTGAGCTGCCCGGAGCCTTTTCGTTGAGTGGGGGAGGAGAATTCTGGAACCTGACCGACAGTGTGAAACGCAATGGAAACATGGACTTCGAGATGCATACGCAGAACTTGAACTTCTTGACCGGACTAGCTGACATTGCTCCCGATGGCTCCATCATCGTGCCGGACAGTATGCACCTTGCGGCACGTGTCGGTATGGAGGGGACGCAGTGCACTGCCGCCTTGAAACTGCTGGAGAAGGAAGGCGTCTTGAATCTGGACGCTGCCTATAACCTTGCTACGGAAGCCTACCATGCCGACCTTGCCATCAACAACTTGCAGGTGCATCACTTCCTGCCCAAGGACTCTATCTATACTCTTACGGCAAAGATGTCCGCTAAAGGACAAGGGGTGGATGTGGCATCACGAAAGACTGTGGCTGCTTTGAATGCCTCTTTGGAAAAACTACAGTATGGGCATTGGGACATTTCCGGTGTGGAGGCGCATGCCGGACTCAAGTCATCCGTTGCTACCGTCCGTCTTGCCAGCGATAATGTTCTTCTCAAGATGCAGGGAAATGCGGATATGCGTCTTGACCGCAGCTATTTGGATGGCGCTTTGGATTTGAATGTGGAAGAGGTGAATCTGCATAAGCTGGGTTTGGTGCCCCGACCGTTGAAACACCCGTTTGCCTTTACAATGGGAGCGGAGGCACGTCATGATTCTCTCAAGTTGAGGCTTGACGCCGGTGACTTGAATCTGCGTTTCCGCGCCCACAGCACGTTGAAGAAGTTGATGGAACAGTCGGATAAATTTGTCTCTATCCTGACAAAGCAGATTGATGAACGGCGTTTGGACCATGCCGCTTTGCGCCAAGTCCTTCCTTCAGCAGGCATGCATCTGGAAGCCGGTAACCAGAATCCCGTCAGCTATTTCCTGGCTGCAAAGGGTATTTCCTATAATGATTTCAAACTGAGCTTCGGATTTACTCCGCAAGTCGGCATCAATGGGCGTACAGCTGTTCACGGATTGCGCATGGACTCCTTGCAGCTCGATACGATATTTTTTACAGTGAAGCAGGATACTGCTCGGATGAAGTTGCAAGGTGGTGTCATAAACGGTCCCAAGAACCCGCAGTTTGTGTTTCGCAGCACATTGACGGGGGAAGTCCGTAATGAAGATGCGGAGCTGACTGTGGATTATGTGGATGGAAAAGGGCAGACTGGTGTGCTGTTCGGTATTAACGCCCGTCCGTTGACCGAAGGACATGGTCGCGGTGATGGTGTGCTGCTGAACCTTATTCCTGCCGAGCCGATTATCGCTTTCCGTAAATTCCACTTTGCGGACAATAGTAACTGGATTTATCTGCATAAGAATATGCGCGTCTATGCCAATATTGATATGGACAGCGACGATGGTCTGTGTTTCCGTATGCAATCCGACAAGAATGATACCCTTTCCTTGCAGAATATAAACGTAGAATTGAGCCGATTGCGCCTGGATGAACTTACGGAGGTACTTCCTTATATGCCTCGGCTTACGGGATTGTTCTCCGCCGAAGCAAATTATATACAGACTGCCACTTCCCTGCAGGTGTCCGCCGAAGCCAATGTAGAGAAACTGACCTACGAACGCCAACCGGTTGGAGATATAGGTCTGGGGGCTACCTGGTTGCCGGGCGACAAGAATACGCACTATTTGAATACCTATTTTACACATGATAACGAAGAAGTGATGATCGCCGACGGTATCTTGACGCAGAAAAACGGAAAGGATACTCTGGAAGTGTCCACTCGTTTCGAGCATTTCCCATTGAAGATGGCCAATGCATTCATCCCTGACCAAATGGTGGCCTTTACCGGAGATATTGATGGAGGGCTTTATATTTATGGTTCGCTGGACAAGCCTCAAATGCATGGTGATATTGTTTTGGACAGTGTGTCTGTCTATGCACGCCAGGCGGGAGCACGTTACTGGTTCGACAACCGTCCGGTACAGATAAAGGACAATCAGTTGATATTCGATAAGTTTGCCATTTATACCACCAGCAAGAATCCGTTTACGATTGACGGTAAGGTTGATTTCCGGAATATGGAGCGTCCTACTGCCAACCTCAATCTGCTGGCAGAGAACTATACGTTGCTGGATGCACCGCGTACCCGCGAAAGTCTGGTATATGGAAAGGTGTTCGTTGATTTGCATGCCACGGTGAAGGGACCGCTTGACGGGCTCACGATGCGTGGAAACATGAATCTGCTGGGCAATACCAACGTAACCTACGTGTTGACCGATTCCCCTTTAACGGTGGAAGACCGTCTCAGTGGGCTGGTTACCTTTACCTCATTCACCGATACGACGTCGGTAAAGGCGGATGAAGTTCCTGCCATGTCGTTGGGAGGATTGGAAATGTATATGTCCGTCCATATTGACGATGCTGTCCGTCTTCGTGCCGACTTGAGTCCCGACCGCAGCAAATACATCGAACTGGAAGGTGGCGGTGATTTGAATATGCAGTATACTCCCCAAGGGGATATGAGCCTTACCGGACGCTATACCCTTTCGGGTGGCGTCATGAAATATTCGCTGCCTATCATCCCCTTGAAGGAGTTTCAGTTCAATCCCGGCAGTTATGTGGATTGGCGAGGGAATATTATGAATCCTACGCTAAGCCTAAAGGCTACGGAACGTATGCGTGCTTCTGTGGCCGACGGTGACGGGGACGGTTCGCGCATGGTGAACTTCGATGTTTCCATTTCCATCAAGAACAGGCTTGACGCTCCCGATTTGATATTCGATATTTCGGCGCCCGAAGATGCCGCAGTAGAGAATGAGCTGCAGGCAATGGGTGCAGAAGAGCGTAGCAAGCAGGCCATTGCCATGCTTGCCACGGGTATTTACCTGAACAGTGGTGCCAAAGGAGGAGGTTTGTCAATGGGAGCCGCCTTGAACTCAGTGCTTCAGAGCCAGATAAACTCCTTGGCGGGAGGTATAAAAGGGGCCAATATCAGTGTAGGTGTGGAAGACCGTACCTCTGCTGAAACGGGTGACACGCAGAAAGACTTCAGTTTTCGTTATTCCCAGCGTTTCTTCAACGACCGCGTACAGATAGTCATCGGTGGAAAAGTGTCCACCGGGGCCAATGCCACGAACGATGCGGAATCATTCATTGACAATATATCGCTGGAATACCGTCTTGATGCGTCGGGTACTCGATATGTCCGTGTATTCCATAATAAAAACTACGAAAGCATACTCGACGGTGAGATAACCGAAACGGGTGTCGGCCTTGTGCTGCGCCGGAAGATGGACCGATTGAGTGAACTCTTCATCTTCAGGAAGAAAAAGATAAAACCGGAGGCTGAAAATAGCGATATGAAAAAGTAGGAATGTGATATGAAACGACTGATATTATATATTGCAGGATTGATATTTCTGGCAGGTTGCTCCACCACGAAGCACTTGCCCGAGGGGGAGATACTCTATACCGGCCAAAAGCCGATGATTGTATTGAACCGCAGTGAAACGTCTGTTGGTGAGATTGCTATGGAAGAGGTGGAAGCCGCCCTTGCTACGCCACCGAACAATTCGTTGCTGGGAAGCTCTACTATCCGCTATCCCTTTCCTTTCGGACTGTGGATTTACAATGGTTTCCAGAAGTATGAGAAGGGATTCGGAAAGTGGATATTCAATAAATTTGCCGCCACTCCGGTGCTTATGTCTACGGTGAATCCCGATATACGCCAGAAGGCGGCGGTTAACTTGCTGCGCGATTATGGCTATTTCAACGGAAGCGTCAGCTACAAGACATTTATCGACCCGAAGGACTCGCTGAAGGCAAAGTTGCAATATACGGTGAACATGCGTAACCCCTACTTTATAGATACGGTATATTATCGTGGTTTCAGCGAGCGTACCACTCGCATTATGGAGCTGGGACGCCGACGTTCCCTTATCAGTTCGGGAGAACAATTCAATGTGGCTGATTTGGATGGGGAGCGTACCCGTATCAGTACCCTGCTGCGTAATGTGGGCTGTTATTATTTCCGTCCCGACTACCTAACCTATCAGGCCGATACCATGATGGTTCCCAATGGGCATGTCCAGATGCGCTTGATTCCCGTTCCCGGTATGCCAAAGGTAGCCGAGAAGCAGTTCCGTGTGGGGCGTAAATCCGTCTATCTTCTTGGAAAGCAGGGGCAGGAACCCAATGACAGCATGGATTACAAAGGCTTGACCATACATTACTACAACAAACCTCCGGTACGTCCCAACATGCTTTACCGTTGGTTGAACTATCAAGGTTATCGGCGGAAACGTCAGATACAGGACAGCGCAGGTATTGCCCGCCAGCGTTCTATGCAGAGTTTGTATAGTTTGTACCGTCAGACCAGTATTCAGGAGCGTCTGGCAAGCGTCGGTATTTTCCGTTATGCGGAGATGCAGTATATACCGCGTGATACGGCGTTTGTGTCTGATACATTGGATGTGAGGGTCATTGCCGCGCTCGATAAACCCTACGATGCGGAGTTGGATTTTAATGTCACCATGAAGAGCAATAACCAGACGGGACCGGGTGCCGCTTTTACGGTGACGAAGAACAATGTCTTCGGTGGCGGTGAAAGCTGGAATGTGAAGTTGAACGGTTCGTACGAATGGCAGACGGGCAAGGCAAGTTCTTCCTTGATGAACAGTTATGAACTGGGTATCTCCACTTCGCTTATCTTTCCGCGCGTGGTGTTTCCTAGGATGGGCGACCGTGAGTATGACTTCCCGGCTACAACGACTTTCCGTTTATATGCCGACCAGATGAACCGTGCCAAGTATTATAAGCTGTTGGCTTTTGGCGGTAATGTCACTTATGACTTCCAGCCCAAATCGACTTCCAGGCACAGTATAACTCCTTTCCGGTTGACATTCAATGTACTGCGCAATCCTACTGCCGCTTTCGATACGTTGCGTGCCGAGAATCCGGCACTCTACGTTAGTTTGCGCGACCAGTTCATTCCTGCCATGGAGTACACCTATACTTATGACAACGCTTCCGTGCGCGGCAAGCGTAACCCCATCTGGTGGCAGACCACCGTTGCGTCGGCCGGTAACCTGACTTCTGCCGTCTACCGTATTTTCGGCAAGCCGTTCAGTGAGGAAGGAAAGAAGCTTTTCGGGGTACCTTTTGCACAGTTCTTGAAGCTGAACTCGGAATTCAGGTACCATTACCGGATAGACAAGAACCAGATGATAGCCTCGCGTATTGCCGGAGGGGTGATATGGTCGTATGGCAACGCTACGACCGCACCTTATACGGAACAGTTCTATATCGGCGGTGCCAACAGTGTGCGCGCCTTTTCTGCACGCAGTATAGGTCCGGGCGGCTATCCTCCCGAGACGGATAGGAAATATACCTATATCAACCACGTGGGTGATATTCGCATAGAAGCCAATATCGAGTATCGCTTCCGTATGATTGCCGACTTGCATGGAGCGGTGTTTCTGGATGCCGGCAATGTATGGCTGATGCGTAAAGATGAAAACCGCCCGAATGGTGAATTTACGTTGAAGAATTTCCCGAAACAGATTGCTTTGGGCACGGGATTTGGCTTGCGTTACGATTTGGACTTTCTTGTTTTTCGTCTGGACTTGGGTATCGGGCTGCATGATCCGTATGATACCGGGAAGTCGGGGTATTATAATATTCCCAAGTTCAAGGACAGCATGGCGTTGCATTTTGCCATCGGTTATCCGTTCTAAATGTACCTTTTTGAACGGATAGTGGTAAAGAATGAACTAAAACTCCCTTCTGTCAGCCATAAATTTTTGTACATTTGCAGCCGTTATCAACTGTGATATACTAACCTTTTTAAATAATAACTAAATATGAAACCAACTTTATTCTTATTGGCAGCCGGCATGGGCAGCCGTTATGGTGGCTTGAAACAATTGGACGGACTAGGCCCGAATGGCGAAACTATCATGGATTATTCTATTTACGATGCCATCAATGCCGGTTTTGGAAAGCTCGTTTTCGTAATTCGTAAAGATTTTGAGCAGGATTTCCGCGACAAGATTATTTCCAAATACGAAGGCCATATCCCCTGCGAACTGGTATTCCAGTCCATCGATGACCTTCCCGAAGGCTTCACCTGCCCCGAAGGCCGTACCAAACCTTGGGGAACCAACCATGCTGTAATGATGGGTGCCGATGTAATAAAGGAACCGTTTGCTGTTATCAACTGCGACGATTTCTACGGTCGTGATTCCTTCCAGGTAATGGGCAAATTTCTTGCAGCCCTTCCCGAAGGTTCCAAAAATGTATATTCCATGGTAGGCTTCCGCATCGGTAATACATTGAGCGAAAGCGGTACCGTATCCCGTGGTTTGTGCGGAACGGATGCAAACAACTTGTTGACTTCTGTAGTAGAGCGTACCAAGATTCAGCGTATGGACGGCGAGGTGAAGTACATCGATGATAACGGTGAATGGACTGCCACTCCCGAGACGACTCCGGTCAGCATGAACTTCTGGGGCTTTACTCCCGATTACTTTGCTTACAGTGCAGAGTTTTTCAAGAGCTTCCTGAGCGACCCGAAGAATATGGAGAATCTGAAAAGCGAATTCTTCATCCCGCTGATGGTGGATAAGCTGATTAACAATGGCACTGCTACCTGCGAAGTGCTCGATACAACCAGCAAGTGGTTCGGTGTGACTTATCCCGAAGACCGTCAGAGTGTAGTCGACAAGATTCAGGCTTTGGTGGATGCGGGTGAGTATCCTGCGAAGCTGTTCTAAAGTAAGACGGAAGGATAACTTGATTCGCATTAATTTATTTGGGTAAAAGAACAAAAGGACAAATATGGGGAAGGCGTTTGCCAGAGCTATATTTGTTCTTCTGTTTTCTGTTCACGAGGTGTCTGGTGCAAGCATACTGAAATGTTGGAACAGAACCCTGCATTGGGCTCACCGATATTGGAACCTTTGAAATCAGATTACTCCAAGTATGTCCGGAACAGCGTAGGGAATTGGTTAAATGATGCAAGTAAGACGCAATCCGGATTTGTAAGGAAGCTTTGCAGGCGTTGGGAAAGTGAAACGAAAGAGACCAAGTATATCGTTAAGAAAGCGCTGAGGACTGTCGGTAAATGAGTGTCTGTTCCAAGGTATGGGGTGAGTTTTGGGCTTACTGAATCGATGTGCGGGAAAAAGGGCATTATATCCTCAAACATAAATCGTTATAACCAAGTGATGAAACAATTAATTGCATGTTGCGGGTTGGATTGCGAAAATTGCGCCGCCCGTATAGCCACTGTCAATAATGACGATGAGCTGAGAGAGAAAACTGCCAAAGAGTGGAGTGTGCTGAACAATACGCCGGAAATTACGCCGGAAACCATCCATTGTATGGGGTGCCGTGCAGACGGGGTGAAGTTTGCCTATTGCAGCGATTATTGTGCTATCCGCAAATGTGTGTACGAAAAAGGTTTCAATACTTGTGGCGACTGTAAGGAACTGGATACTTGCCAGGTGGTAGGTGCGGTTCTTCAGCATGCGCCCGGTGCAAGGGAAAATCTTTATTAACCGTAAAATCTTTGATTAAATAAAATATTGCGTATCTTTGCAGTATGACAAAGACATTTAAATCGGATTTGGTTTTGTAAACAATCTGTGTTCCCTGCAC
>OKWG01000650.1_pt1 | contig 11313 bp, 8 predicted proteins | sample 1607091 | NCBI WGS metagenome assembly OKWG01 (sample SAMN04414080, study PRJEB24778) | human gut metagenome | material: faecal | host: Homo sapiens
TAATATAGAATTGAAATTTGGCGAAATCAATCGGGAGAAAGAAAATATCGGCAAAAAAATTCAAAAGGGAAGACAACCTGCGATAAACGCTCTTCTTAAAGATCTGTTCTTAAAAAAAGGTTGGGAAGCGGAGAAAAAAGTATTCAACGATTCGGATAACGATTTGGTAATTGATTTTTGGAAAAATAATATAGGTGTCGATGTGGCATTCAATCACAGATCGTTTATCGGAGGTGATTTGCTGAGGTTGCAAGCGGGGGCCGAAATCAAAAATATGATTAATGTAGGAATCTATGTCTGTGGGACAAAAGACTTTTTGAAATATGTTTCCAAAGATCACTGTTCGATAGTTTCCTTTGAACGGGTAAAATGGTACTTGGAGAATTTCTATAGTGTGCTAACTGTCCCGATCCTTTTAATCGGATTGGAAAAATAGCATTCTTTTTATTATAAATTCACAGCCAGATCCTGCTCTTGTCGTTTTCTTCTCAGTGGCACGCCGTCTCTTTATAATGCCGGCTTTACCAGCGGCGGCTGGATCGTCACATAGGGCGTGCCGTTGTCGTCGCAGGTCGAGACGATCCGCACGGCTTTCACCGCGCGCCCCGGCTTCAGGGTGATGCTTCCCTTTTCGAGGTCGCCCGCCCGCTCATACGTCGCACCGTCGTACGACACCTCGGCATAACCTGTGGTTATGATGGTCTTCGGCAGCTGGCGGTTCCCGGTCTGGAGGTACATTTCGCGGCATTTCACCGGCTGCTCGAAGGTGTAGAGCACCCAGTCCTGCTGCCGGCAGGCGCGCGCTGTCCGCGAAAGTCCCTTGTAACCCGCGGCATTGGCAAGGGGGAACTGCCTGCTCTCGCCCATCGAGGTGGTGATGGCCACGGCGGGTGCGAGCGTGCGGTAGTAGGATTTGTCGGCGACATAGGGGCTGCGCCCCGTTTTGTAGCGGGTGAAGAAGCGGTACAGGTGCGGTTTGCCGGTCTTGACGGGACGGGTATAACGGTGTTCTTCGGGCGCGTCGCCTTCCGTGTAGTATATCTCCGACCCGTCGTCGGCCGTCACGGTGAATGCGCCCTCCTTATAGCTCACTTTCGGCGGGAAGAGCCGGAAACGGATGCCCATGGCTGCCATGCGGTCGTAATGCTTCTCCACGAGCCCTTTGTAATAGGCGTCCCAGCCTTCGCCGTTGCCGCGCCAGGCGATGCGGGCGAGTGCGCAGATACGCGGGAAACACATGTAGTCGAGGTAGTTGGGCTTCTCGGGCTCGTGCGAGACGTAGGCTTCGCTGAAGAATGCCGCCTGCAACCCGACGACGTTGCGCATCTGCTCCGGGCTGAACCCCTTGTCCGTGAAGTCGAACCCGAAGACCTTTTTCGCGTCGAAGACCGCCGCCCAGTCGTGCCCGTCCTCGTGCGGGGTCTGGCGCATGTCGAAATAGAAATATTCGCCCGGCATCACTACGGTCTCGTATCCCTTGGCCGTGGCGTCGAGGCATGCCTTGACGCTCTGCCAGCCGTAGACGCGGCTGTCGTGCGCCAGGTCGCCCGTCGCCACCGCTTCGTTCCACACGGCGGGGCGTTTGCCGTTGGCGCCGAGGATCGCCGCCATGCGTTGCATGAAGAGGTCTTCCAGTTGGTGCGGGTCTGCCATGCCCCGCTGCCGCATCAGCGCCCGGCAGTCGGGGCAGCGCTTCCATTGGGTCATGTCGACCTCGTCGCCGCCCACGTGGATGTATTCCGAGGGGAACAGCGCGCAGAGTTCGCCCAGGATGTCCGCGAGCAGCGCGTAGTTCTCCTCGCGTGCCACGCACCATGCCGAACGGTAGTCGTAGCCGTTGGTCGACAGCGTGTCCGGCGGGTAATTGCAGCGGATTTCAGGGTGTACCGAGGCGATGTTGCGGCTGTGCCCGGGCAGGTCGATCTCGGGGATAATCTCGATGTTGCGCACGGCGGCATAGCGGATCAGCCCGCGCATTTCGTCCTGTGTGTAGAAGCCGCCGTATTTCTCGTCCCATTTCCCGTAGACGGGGCGTACGGGCGAGTCGCCGCCGCGGAAACCGCCGATTTCGGTCAGCTCGGGGTGCGACCTGATCTCGATCCGCCACCCTTCGTCGTCCGACAGGTGAAGGTGTAATTTGTTGATTCCGTGGTAGGAAAGCAGGTTTATGTAACGCTTTACTCCATCCACTCCGATCCAAGTGCGGGCCACGTCCAGCATCATGCCCCGGTACGCGAAGCGCGGGGCGTCGTCGATCCGCGTGCAGGCGACTTCGACGGGCAGCGGGCACGCCTTGGCGTAGACCTCGGGCGGCAACAGCCGCAGCAGTGCCTGGATGCCGTTGAAGACGCCGCCGTAGTCGCCTCCCGTGATCTCGATCCGCTGCGGTTTCACGGCCAGCGTGTAGGCCTCTCTGCCGAGCGTCGGGTCTGTCGAGAGCACGATCGCGTCGTCGGCCGACATACTGTCGCTGGCCTTTCCGACGTTGATGTATTCGCGCAGGTAGCCGGCCAGCGGCGCGAGCGGCGTCTCGTAGCTGAGCTGCGTGCCGGCCGAGATGCGGTATGTGCCGGGAAGGGTCGTCTGGCGCGCCGGAAGCGGCTGCGCATGGGCGTGGAGGAGGCTACAAAGGGCGCCCAGGATGGACGCGAGGTAGCGTAGTTTCATGAGGTTGCGGAATTTTGTTCGATGCAAAGTTACTATTTTCCGCCGAATGTGCTAACTTTGCAGGGGATAAATTGCGGCCGTGCAGGCTGCATGCTGCTGCGGCCGGGCGCCCCGGCGCCTCGGGCAGTTTGCGCCCTGCATGACGGCGGAAAAAACAAACCGGATAATGGAAGATAAACGATTGGAGGCTACGGCCCGCCTGCTCGACGTGATGACCACGCTGCGCCGCGAGTGCCCGTGGGATCGCGAGCAGACGTTCGACTCGTTGCGAAGCAATACGATCGAAGAGACGTATGAACTGGCCGATGCCATCACCGACCACAATATGGAGGGGATCAAGGAGGAACTGGGCGACCTGCTGCTGCATGTGGTGTTTTACTCCAAGCTGGGTGAGGAAGCCGGGGCGTTCGACTATGCGGATGTGGCCAACGCCTTGTGCGACAAACTGGTATACCGCCATCCGCACGTTTACGGCGACATCCATGCCAATACGCCCGACCAGGTGAAGGAGAATTGGGAGGCACTCAAGCTCCGCAAAAAGAACCGCAAGAGCGGTACGCTGGGCGGCGTTCCCCGCTCGCTGCCGGCGCTGGTCAAGGCATTCCGCGTAGGCGAGAAGGCCGCGGCGACGGGCTTCGACTGGCAGAAGCGCGAGGATGTGTGGGACAAGGTGAAGGAGGAGACCGCCGAAGTCGAGGCCGAGATGCGCTCGGGCGACAAGGCGAACCTCGAAGCCGAGTTCGGCGACTTGTTCTTTGCGCTGGTCAACGCTGCGCGGCTCTACGGCGTCGATCCCGAATCTGCGTTGGAGCGTACGAACAAGAAGTTCATCCGCCGCTTCAATTACATGGAGGAACAGGCTGCTGCACAGGGGAATTCGCTGCACGACCTTTCGCTCGGCGAGATGGAGGCCCTGTGGCAGGAAGCCAAAAAAGGCGAATAAAAGATTGCCTTCCGGCAGCGCTGTCCATGTCCGGGGCACCACCGTACGGTGGCGGGTCATGCAGGGAAATATACATGTGAAACAAAGAAATTTTATTACGGAATTATGGCATTGATTAAAGAAGTGCGGGGACACACACCCGTGATCGGAGAAAATACGTTCCTGGCCGAGACGGCCGTCATCCTGGGCGACGTGACCATCGGCCGCGACTGCTCCATCTGGTACAATGCCGTGCTGCGCGGCGACGTGAACAAAATCGTCATCGGCGACCGTACGAACATCCAGGACGGCGTCGTGCTGCATACGATTTACGACAAGGCCAAACACCCGTCGCAGACCATCATCGGCAACGACGTGTCGGTGGGCCACAACGCCATCGTCCACGGCGCCGTCATCGGCGACAACTGCCTGATCGGTATGGGCGCTACCCTGCTGGACAATGCCGTCGTCCCCTCGGGCTGCATCATCGCGGCCAATGCGCTGGTGCTGTCGAACGCCAAGCTGGAGCCCAATTCGGTCTATGCGGGCGTCCCGGCCAAGAAGGTCAAGGAGGTGACGCCCGAGCAGCGCGAGGAGATCATCCGCCGCACGGCGCACGATTACATGCTCTATGCCTCGTGGTTCAAGGAGGATGAATGACCCCGCCGGGGCGTAAGGAGATGCGATGAACCTGCAATCGAAATATTCCGACCTGATGCTCAACCTGCTGGTTGCGCTGGCCATCAGCCTGGTGGTCAACTTTTCCTATGTGCTGTTGCTGATCGTCGAGCAAAAGGGCGAAGGACAGCCGCGTCCGGCGCGGGCGAGCGTCGTCACACGCAGCGAGGAAGGGGTACTGCACGTCAGCCCCGACGGCCACGGGTACATCGTCTACGGAAACCGCGACAGCGTCTACGTGCCGATGCAGCGCATCCGCCGGATGGATCTTTCGGACGGCGACCGGCTGGTGGTCGACGTGGTCGCCCCGCGCCGTTACGGCGCCCATCCGGTGATGAACGAACTGCGTATGCGCAACGGCGAGGAGTTCGATTACAGCACGCTCTACAACCGGCCGTCGAGGACTTCGGAGCTGACGTTGCAGTTGATCTACTACCTGGTCGTATCGTTCATCATGCTCTCGATCCTGACCTCCGCACGCCGCAATTACAAGGCGGGGCGTTTCGCCCTCCACTGCATGGGGTGCCTCGTGGCAGCCGCGGCGCTCTATATCCTCGCCCCCGTCCGCGAATGGCATTCGGGGCTGATCGTCCTGAATTTCATGAGCGGGCATATCTTCGACTACATGCTGCTGCTGAAATGTTCGTTCGCCGTGGCCGTGTCGATGCTCTACGGCTGGGTCTACGTGCTCAACTCGAAGCAGCAGGCGGTCGTCATGGAGAACGAACGGCTCAAGAACGAGAACCTCACGACCCGCTACAACATGCTCGTCGGGCAGATCAACCCCCATTTCTTCTTCAATTCGCTCAATTCGCTGGCGATGCTCGTGCGCGAGAAGCACGACGACAAGGCGCTGACCTACATCGACCAGCTGTCGTATACGTTCCGCTACATCATCCAGAACGGTCAGAGCACGCTGATGACGCTCGACGAGGAACTGAAATTCATCGAAGCGTACAGCTACCTCTTCGAAATACGCTATGCCGACAAACTGTTCTTCGACATCGACGTCGACGACAAGTACCGCTCCTGGACACTCCCGGCGCTGTCGTTGCAGCCGCTGATCGGCAACGCCGTCAAACACAATACCATAACCCGCAGCAAGCCGTTCCATATCTCGATCCGCACCGAGCAGGGGTGGCTGGTGGTCGCCAATCCCAAGGTGCCGAAGATCGAACCCGAACCGTCGACGGGCATCGGACTGGAAAACCTGCGCAACCGCTGGCACCTGATTACGGGCCGTGACATCGAGATCATCGACACCGACAAGGAGTTCGTCGTGCGCATGCCGCTGCAAAAACCCGTCATAGGATGAAGGCCCTGATCATCGAGGACGAAACCGCCGCCGCGCTGAACCTGGAGGCCATCCTGAAACAGGTGGCCCCCGGCGTGGAGGTCATCGGGACGCTCGAAAGCGTCGAGGAGAGCATCGGGTGGCTGCGTGCGAACCCCCAGCCCGACCTGTTGTTCATGGACATCCACCTGGCTGACGGCGATTCGTTCCGCATCTTCGACGCCGTGGAGATTACCGCTCCGGTGGTCTTCACGACGGCCTATGACCAGTATGCGCTCGAAGCCTTCAGGGTCAACAGCATCGACTACCTGCTCAAACCGATCAACAACGCCGACGTGCAGCGTGCGCTGGGCAAGCTGGAACGCCTGTCCAGGGGCGAACGCCGCGATTACGGCTTCCGGGTGCGGACGATGGCCGCGGCACGGCACGAGCAGGCTTTCCTGGTGCATGTCCGCGACCGGATCATCCCGCTCCGGCGCGAGCAGATCGCCTATTGCTATACCAGCAACGAGAAAGTCACCGCCTGTACCTACGAGGGAGTTTCCTACCCGCTCGACAAGACGCTCGAAACCCTGCAGGCCATCCTGCCCGAAGCGGATTTCTTCCGCGCCAACCGCCAGTTCATCGTGGCGCGCCGCGCCGTGAAGGAGATCGCCGTGTGGTTCGGCAGCCGCCTGGCGCTCCACCTGACGGTCGGAACCCCCGAACGCATCGTCATTTCCAAGGCCCGCGTCCCCGAATTCAAGGCCTGGCTCACCTCCGTTCAACCCGCCGAATAGTCGGTTCACCCTGCCTTTCAGTCGTTTGGCCCCCGGGTCGGCACCGCCGTGCCGATTTGGCTTTACCTTTGCATCAGCACCTGGAGCCGAAGCCGTTTCGGCGAACGGATAATAAAAATCTTAATGCTATGAAAAAGAGAATTTTTGCGGTTGCAATGACCCTTTGCCTGCTGGCAGGAACGAGCGCTTTTGCGCAGGATCGGCGTGCCCCGAGGACAAAGGAACGCCCCACGGCCGAACAGATGGCACAGCGCAAGACCGACCGCATGGTCGAAAAGCTGAATCTCAACGAAGATCAGTCTAAGCAGCTCTACGAACTCAACCTGCAGGAAGTAAAGGATATGCAGGCGCAGCACGAACGGATGCGCGCCGCCCGCAAGGCCAAGGCCGAGAAGATGCAAAAGATCCTTACGCCCGAGCAGTTCGAGCAGTGGAAGCAGATGCAGGGCCCGAAGCCCGGCATGGGGCATGGCCCGCAGATGAAGGATGGAAAGGGATGCGCCTGCAAGGAAGGCAGGAAATGTGACAAGCCCCGTCCCGCAAAGGGCAGGAAGTGAGGTTAGGTCATCGAACGGCTTGTCGCAGCCGGGGTGTCGGTTGGTCGACTGGCACCCTTTTTTTGTCGATTCGCCCGCGGCAGAGGGCGAAGTTGCAATAAAAAAGTTATCTTCGCAAGCGCAAAAAACAAACGGATCTATTCAGAATAATCAAAGATGAAACGACTGCTTCTCTCAACCTTATTTACACTTTTCGCCGTCGCCGCCTTTGCCCAGAAGGGGACGGTCACGGGTACGGTGGTCGACGCCGATACCGGCGAGACGGTCGCGGGTGCCGTGCTGGAATTCGCCCCGGCCGCTGCCCCCGACAAGAAACAGTATTCCACTTCGGGCTATAAGGGCGCCGTGTCGATCCCCTCGCTCGCATACGGCGAATATAAACTCGTAGTCTCTTTCCTGGGCTACAACAGCGCGGAAACCACCTTCAAGGTCTCGGCCGCCAAACAGGATATCGGCAAGATCGAACTCAGGCCGGGCGTGCAGATCGAAACCGTCGTCAAGGAGGCCAAGGCGCTCCGCACCTCCCAGAAGGGCGATACGGTAAGCTATAACGCCGGGGCGTTCAAGGTCACCGACGATGCCGACGTCGAAGGCCTGCTCAAGAAGATGCCGGGCATCACCGTGAGCGACGGTACGGTCGAGGCACAGGGCGAGTCGGTCAAAAAGATTTTCGTCGACGGCAAGGAATTCTTCGGCGAGGACGTGACGACGGCCATCAAGTCGCTGCCGGCACAGGCTGTCGACCGCATCGAGGTCTACAACAAACTGAGCGACGCCGCCGAATTCTCGGGCATGGACGACGGCGAGGGTTATAAGGCGCTCAACATCGTCACCCATGCCAACATGCGGCAGGGACAGTTCGGTAAACTGTATGCCGGTTACGGTTACGATGCCGATACCAAGACCGAGGCCAAAAACAAATATGTCATAGGCGGTAATGCCAATATCTTCAGCGGCGACAGCCGCGTGTCGGTCATCGGCCTGTTCAATAATATCAACCAGCAGAATTTCTCGTTCGAGGACATCCTCGGCGTATCGGGTTCCGGCGGCGGCCGCCGCGGCGGTGTCGGACAGTACATGGTGCGCCCGCAGAGCGGCGTGGCGTCGGTGAACGCCATCGGCGTCAACTACTCCGACACATGGGGCAAACGCGACCAGGTGTCGTTCCAGGGCAGCTATTTCTTCAACAATACCGATACGAAGAACCAGTCCACGGTGGACAAGTGGTATGAATCCCCCATGCCGGTGGACACCCTCGCGACGCGCGGCTATTCGAATACGGAGGCCTACAACCACCGTTTCAACGCCCGCCTGGAGTGGAAGATCTCCGACAATCAGAACCTGATGGTGCGCCCCAGTTTCAGCTACCAGTCCAACGACCCCCTGAGCACGACGCAGGGCTGGCAGTTCGGCCAGAGCGGTTACAGCCGTACCGAGAATTTCAACGACGGCCTGCGTCACGGTTACAACCTGCGCACGAGCGCCGTCTACCGTGCCAAGCTCGGGAAGGACGGCCGTACGATCACCCTCGACGGCAATGTGAATTATTCGGACAATACCAACAACTCGAATTCCTTCTCGAACGTCCTGCCGATTTCGTCCGTCCGCCCCGACGGGGCCGACGGCCCGTGGGGCTGGGACACGACGGGCTATACCCGTCTGCGTTACCTGCGCAACCTCGCCCCCTCGAACAGCTACGGCCTGCGCGGGCAGTTCACCTATACGGAACCCGTGGCCAAATATGCCCAGGTGAGCGTGCAGTACCGTATCCGCTACGATTATCAGGAGCGCGACAAGAGGTCGTTCATAACCGGGCCGGACTATTCGGTCGCAGGGCTTCTCCCCGACGGGGCGCTTTCCAACTCTTACAAGAGCGGTTACCTGACGCAGAGCGCCGGTCCCGGCTTCCGTTATTCGAAGGAGCGCAACACGTTCGTGGCGAACGTCTATTACCAGCATGCCACGCTCGACGGGCAGATCGTACGCGACGCCGCCGACAAGATCAAGCATTCGTATAACGACGTGACCTATTTCATGATGGGGCAGCTGAACATCAACCGCGAGAATTCGCTGCGCCTGTTCGTCTCGTCCTATACCGACAACCCCTCGATCACCGACCTCCAGAACGTGGCCGACGTGTCGGACGCGCAGAACATCACCAAGGGTAACCCCAACCTGAACCCGTCGTACAGCCACCGGGTCAATTTCCACTATACGAACTCCAACGTGGAGAAGGGACGGACGTTCATGTGGATGTTCTCGATGCAAAATACGTCGGATTACAACGCCAACCACCTGGTCTCGAACCCCGGTACGATCACCCTCGGCGGCGAGCAGTACACCCCCAACTACTACTCCACCCCCGTCAACCTCGACGGTTACTGGAACCTGCGCACGCACCTGAGCTACGGGTTCCCCATCGGGTTCCTGAAGAGTAACTTCAACGTGATGGCGGGCGTCAATTTCACCAAGACCCCGAGCATGCTGGGCGGTGTGGTCGACAGCGACGGGTTCATCACGGGCGGCGAGCGCAACGACACCAAGAATATCGGCTACGACTTCCGCACGGTGCTGGGCAGCAACATTTCGGAGAACGTGGACTTCACCCTTTCGTGGGCCGGTACCTATAACGAGGCGACCAACTCGCTGGGCGAATCGGGTTCCAAGAACCGTTATTTCAACCATACGGCGCAGGGCAACATGAAGTTCGTCTTCCCGCTGGGCTTTACCTTCACGGGCAGCGTGGCCTATACGCAGTACATCGGTTTTACGAACGATTACGACGATTCCTACCTGCTGTGCAACGCCTGGATCGGCAAAAAGGTCTTCAAGAACAAGCGCGGCGAGATCATGGTCGGCGTGAACGACATCTTCAACCAGAACAAGGCCTTCGCCCGTTCGACGGGCTCGGGGTGGACGCAGAATTCGACCAACAGCGTGATCGGCCGCTACTATATGGTGCAGTTCACCTACAACCTGCGCCGGTTCGGCAAGAAGGGGTCGAAAAACATCAAGGATTACGACGGCGTGGCACAACCTTCGGGATCGCGCCGCATGGGGCCCGGCGGCCCGGGCGGCCCTCCTCCGGGAATGTTCCACGGGCCGAGGTAGCGCGGCGGCCGGGTTCGGCTCCGGACATGAATAAGACACCAGGCATTTGCCCGGTGTCTTTTTTTTGGGGGGGGGCGGAGCGTTTGCCGGAGTGCCGATCCTGTTCCGTGTCGTCGCACTGCCGTTGCTGCCGGCGCCGGCCGGAAAGTGCGGGGCTGTTTGCCGGGGTGTGCGGGGCTATTTCCCCGCTTCGTCCCGGACGCGGAGCACGAATTCGAGGGGATGCTGGGTGAGCGCGGCGGTCGCCTCTGCCGTGTGTCCCTCGGCAAGGCAGCGCCTTATGACGACCTCCATCGCCTCGCCTACTTCGACGATATGGCCGTCGGGATCGTAGAAACGTACGGTGCACTGCTGACAGCCGTATTTGTGGGGCGGGTGGAGCAGTTCGACGGGGTCGGGCCACTCCCCGAGCCGCTGCATGAATGCGTCGAGGTCGTCCGTTTCGAAATAGAGCTCCATGTTGTTCGGGCGGCTGCGCACGGAATCTTCCGCGAGGCCCGTAAGCCACGCGAATTTCTCCTGTATGGCGAAGCCGCCGCTGAACGTGACGTTCTCCCCGAAATCCAATACGACCCGCTGGTCGAACAGCCCGCAGTAGAACCGTTTCGAGCGGCCGACATCGCTGACGGCGATCAGCGGCATCTGAAATTTGACATACATTATCTGTTCTGGTTTTTGACGGGCGTATCCTTGGCTGCGCGGGCGATCACCTGGTGAATGCCGATGCAGGCCAGCCCGCCGTAGATGAGTGTAAGGATGCAGAGCATCCGGATTTCGGGCAGCACCTCGCTGAGCGATGCGCCCATGCTCTGGATGCGGATGAAGCCGTCGACACCGTGGCTGCTGGGGAACAGCTGCCCGAAGTTGAACAGCCAGTCGGGAATGCCCTCGCGGGGGTACGACACGCCGCTGAGCATCAGCAGCGGTATCGACGTCCACAACAACAGCAGCAGCGAATTTTCGCGGTAGCGGAACAGCGTCGAGATGGCGATGCCGAGGAAGATGCAGGCGGCCAGGTATGCCAGCATGAAGATCACGACGGTGCTCGTGGCGCCGTTCATCGGGTAATGGAACAGCCGGTAGTGCAAGCCCAGGATATAGAAGGTCGTCACGCCGTAGATCAGCCCGTAGACGGTGGCCTTGCCCAGAACGATGGGCAGCGTGGACATGCGTTTGCGGTCGGGCGGGCAGAGTTTGCGGTAGAGCCCGAATTCGCGCCACGTGCCGCCGATCATGCCGATGCCGATGAGCAGCGTCTGCTGAATGATGACCATGATGATCGCCGGCATGACGAAGGTGCCGTAT
>OKWG01000682.1_pt1 | contig 10919 bp, 6 predicted proteins | sample 1607091 | NCBI WGS metagenome assembly OKWG01 (sample SAMN04414080, study PRJEB24778) | human gut metagenome | material: faecal | host: Homo sapiens
CTGGCCTCCCTGGGATTTATCGCCTCCATTCCGCTGACCTATTACGCACACCTCTTCAAGACCCCGACTTCGATCTACGTCAAGAAACCCGAACCGCGCGGTGCGCTTGCCAAAATCGAAGACATTGAAGAGCAGGAACGTTTCGGCATTTCCGAATTCAGCCAGTTCGGTCGCATTGATCGCATCCGCTTCGACGGCTGCACCGAATGCGGACGCTGCACCTCCGTGTGTCCGGCTGTCGCCTCGGGTGCACCTCTGGATCCCAAGGCTCTCATCTTATCGCTCAAGGCCCGCATGAACGGCATTGATGCCGACAAGCCTCTGATTGACGGCATTGTTTCCAAGGACGCCCTTTGGAGCTGCACCACTTGCGGCGCCTGCACCAAGGTCTGTCCGGCTCAGATTCCGACTCCCGACATCATCGTTCAGATGCGCCGTCATCTGGCGCTTGAAGAAGGCGACTTCCCCGAAGGTCTGGCTCAGGCTCTGGAAAACACTTCGAGCGTCGGCAATCCCTGGGGTATGGATCCCGGAAGCCGCCTGAAGTGGGCCAAAGGACTTGACGTTGAAATCGCCAAGCCCGGCGTCGAGTACGACGTGCTCTATTGGGTCGGCTGCTCAAGAAAAAAAAAAAAACAAACAAAAAAGAAAAAAAAAAAAAAAAAAAAAAAAAGAAAAAAAAAAAAACCCACACACGCCGTCATGCGTGAAGAGAGCTGCCACGGCGAATTCGCCCGACGAGCCGGCGAAGAATACTTGTTCCAAACGGCAGCGGCCGAAAACATCGAGGCGCGTTCCAAGTACAACTTAAAGCAGATTGTGGCCGCCTGTCCGCACTGCTTCAACACGCTCAATAACGAGTATCCGCAGTTTGAAGGCGGCACCTTCCCGGTCACGAGCCATGTGCAATTCATCGCCAAACTGCTCGAAGAGAAGCGCATTTCGCCCAAACTGGCGCAAGCCGGCAGCGTCACCTTCCACGACGCCTGTTATCTGGCGCGCCACAACGGAATCGGACGCGATCCTCGCACGATTCTCGAGACGATCGGCGTCAAGCTCAAGGACCCCGAAAAACGTGGCTGCAACGCCATGTGCTGCGGCGCAGGCGGAGCCCAAATCTTCATGGACAAGCCTTCGCGCATCAACATCCTTCGTCTTGAGCAACTCAACAAAACCGGAACTGACGAAATTGCCGTTTCCTGCCCGCACTGCCTCACCATGCTCACGAGTGCACAGGCTCAAACCTGCGGACGGGACGAAACGCCCAAACCTGTACGTGACATCGCTGAAATCGTTGCGCAAGCTCTTACGCAATCGACCGCCAATCCCGAAAAGGAGTGCTAAGCCATGCCTTCCAAATCAGACAACGCTGAAGTTTCGAAAGCCTCCCCCAAGGACAAAATTAAGCAAGTGCAGGTGCTCGAGCGAGCACGCCGCATCCTGCGCACACTTGCCGATTGCCCGGCGCCGGTCAGTCTGCATGAAATTTCCGAGATGACCGAAATTCACATGTCGACCGTGCACCGTCTTCTGTGGAATCTCTGCCAGGACGGCCTCGTCGATCGCATGAACAACGGCCGTTGGCGCCTGGGGTTGACTTTCCTTGAATACGGCAGCCTCGTGCGCGATCGACTTGATATTCGCGAGAAAGCGATCGGCGTGATGCAGCTTTTGTTCGAGCGCACCGGTCAAACGATCAACCTCGCGATCCGCCGCAACGACTCGATCATGTACATTGAGCACGTTTATGCTCCCGGCACGGGCGTTCGTCTGGCGCGCCGCATCGGCGCCATGGCTCCCTTGCACTGCACAAGCGGCGGCAAGCTCTTTTTGAGCGATATGCCCCCCGAAGAAGTGAGCGCCTACATCAGCCGCACGGGACTGGCACCGCGCACGCAGCACTCGATCTGCACACCCGAAAAGCTCATCATGGAAATCAACCGCGTCAAAGAGCTCGGCTGGGCCGACGACAAGGAAGAACTGGAAACGGGCATTCGCTGCATCGGCGCTCCGATTCGCGACAAGACCGGCCGCATTGTGGCCACCGTCACCGTCGCTTCGAGCATCGAAATGCGCCACAAGCCCGACTGGGTACGACATCTTCTGAGCGCCGTCAACGCCGTTTCGGCTTCTCTGGGATGGCTTGCTCCGGACAACCGCATCTGACGTTCACAAAGACAAAACGGACGCCGGCTTTTCCGCTGCGTCCGTTCCACGATTTCAAACGGGAGTTTCTATAGCTCCCGTTTTCGTTTGAGCGTTCAGAGCACGCCGCGTTCGGCGGCTGCTTCCTGCGCCACCTTCACCACGCGGCGGGCCAGAGCCGATGTCGGATCAATGATGAAGACTTCCTTGCCGGCAATCGTCATGAAACCCTCATCAAGGATAAGCGGCAGTTCGGTGCACCCCAGAATCAGCACATTGCAGCCGTGCGTCTTGACGAGATACTCGGCCGCACTGCAGAGATCCTCGCGGCACACGCCGTCGGTAAAGCCCGCCTTGGCGCCCTGAGGTCCGTAAATGGCGGCCATCACGCGCGCCTGATGTTCGTCATCGGGCACGTACATGGGCATTCCCATGGCTTCGGCCTTCTGACCGTAGAGCCCGGAGCGCACCGTACCGGTCGTCGCCATCAAGCCGATCACAGCCTTGTCGCCGAACTTCTCCTGAATCTCCTGCATCGTCACCTGCTGCATATTGATGAAGGGAATGCCGACGAAGGGTTCGATCAAAGCCACAAAAGCGTGCGCAGTGTTGCACGGCACAATGATGCAGTCACAATCGTCTTCTTCAAGGCGCTTGGCACAGTTGTACATGGAAAGCGTCGGGTTGTCACCGCCTTCGAGCAAGCACTTCGTGCGATCCGGAATCTGAGGATTCTGTTCGACCACGAGCTTGAAGTGTTCCTGATCAGTCTTGGCGGGCGTCGCCTTGACAATCTTGTCGTACAGATCGACCGTCGCGGCAGGTCCCAGACCACCGATCATGCCCACTTTAAAGGGCTTGGGCAGCGGTGTGACGTCGGCGGTCAAAAGAGCCTGAGCGTACTCTGCGGCCGACAAGCGGCCCGAATCGCAGGCAGGGTCGATCAGACGCACAGTAAATTCCGTCTGCAGCTCCGCAAAGAAGCGATGAGGACATCCGCAGGCAAAGCCGATCACGTCGGCGCCGGCTTTCTGCAGTCGCTTTACCGCATTGAAGTTGTTGATCTTGCGTGCCGCTTCCTTGAGCGCATCCGTCGCATCGGCGGGCGCCTCCACGAAGTCGCCTTCGTCAAGCAATACCGTTACGGATGCATTCTTGGCAAGAATCGCCGCCTTGATCTCAAGAGCCGTGTCGCAATGGTGTCCAACCACAAGACCGATGGTTTTCACTTTTTCTCTCCTCCAACTCTAAGAGCGCACAAACGCCGCCCGCACCCTCGTCGTCGGGCTTCGTCTGTATCCTACTGAAAGGATAACCGCTTCGCGCCGAACTGTCTTCAACGAGCTCTTCAAATTCAGAGCCTTCTTAGGGCTTCCCACTGTTTGGCGAGTCGCTTGACACTCACTGGCATCGGTGTGCGCAATTCTTGTGCAAACAACGACACGCGAAGTTCTTCAATCATCCAACGGAAATTTTCCAACCGCTCGTCAACGGAACCCTTACGGGCCGCCATCTCGCGAGCAAGGGGCACGGCAAGCTTTTGGATTTCAGCAGTGTGCCCCGCGTCACGCGCCGGATCATTGCGCAGACGCTCCAGACGCACATTGATCGCCTTGACGTAACGCGGATAGTGCTTGAGGCGTTCAAAGGGCATGTTCAGCAGGAAATGCGGCACAAAGAGTCCCTGCAACTGACTTTCGATGTCCTTGACCGCCTCCGGAAAGGCGCGCGCGGCCTGCAGTCTCTTGTTGAGTCCCGTGAGTTCGGCCGCCACGGTTTCCATCAGACGCAGGTACTCACCGCCGATGAGCGTCAGACGCGAGCGTGCCTCGTCCTTTTTCTGTTGAAACTGCAGCTCATTGACCGGCCAGTCGCCTTGCATCGCAGCGGTCTCGACGGCTGCGGCCGTCAAGTCCGAACGCAATTCTTCAAAGCTCTCAAAACGCTTGGCGATCGGCGCAATGACGGCACACTGCATCTGCACGCGCTGCAATCCGTTCAGATTGCGCTCCAAATAACGCACTTGTTCACGAAGTTGCAACTGAAAAAGCCGCCGCAAACCGGCGCGATGCGCCTTTCGAGCATCCTGCAAATCGTCAAACACGTCCAGAGCACACGAATCTCCCTTGTCCACCAAAGCCGGATGTCCTATCAGCGTGAGCCCCCGGCGGCGAATTTCCATGAGTTCCGGCAATTCCCCAAACGTCCAATTGGTAATGTTGTCTGTCAGGTCCGCCGAAACGGAAGCGTCGGCCTGAGCCACATTGCGGAAAGTCTCCTGCGCCTGAGTACCGAACTCGGCACGAAGCTCGGCCAAATTTCGGCCCATTCCGATCTGCCGCCCGTGTTCGTCAAGCACCTTGAAGTTCATAAACAGGTGCGGCTGCAACATTTCAAGCTTAAAGTCGGTGCGCTCGCAAGTCGTCCCGGTCTGTTCTCGAATGTCGGCAATCAACGCGTCCACTAGCGTTTTGGCCTGTACCTGTACACCGCCCGTTCTCTCGAAAAATCCGTCGGCGTACTTGTCGATCGGCACACAATGGCGACGATAGCGCTGCGGCAGCGATTTGACGAGCGCTCTGACCTTTTCCTTGAGCATACCGGGCACCAGCCACTCGCAGCGCACAGCATCGATCTGATTGAGCGCGAAAATCGGCACGGCAAGCGTGACGCCGTCTCGGGGAGAACCTGGTTCGAAATGATAAGTGAGCGCCATTTCGATACCGGCAGCGCGGTAGGTCTTGGGATACCACTGCACGGTGACGCCGCTTGCGTCATGTCGCATCAGATCGTCGCGCTTCATGAAGAGAACTTTCGGATTCTCTTTTTCCGCGACACGACGCCACTTTTCAAACGTGGAGCCGCCCACGACCGATGCATCCAGAATCTTGTCGTAAAAGGCGTAGATCGTCTCGTCGTCAACGAGCACGTCCGGGCGACGCGTCTTGTTTTCGATCTCTTCGATTTCTCGCACCAAGCGCTTGTTGTGCGCAAAGAAAGGCGCACGCGTTTCGTACAATCCTTCGACCAGCGCCTGACGAATGAATATGTCGCGTGCCACGACCGGATCGTGCGGCGCAAATTGCACGCGGCGATCGGTGTACACGGGCAAGCCGTAAAGTGTACCGCGCTCAAGCGCCACCACTTCGGCACGCGTCTTTTCCCAATGCGGCTCGCTCCAACTCTTTTTGATGAGGTGGCCGGCAGCCCTCTCAATCCATTCGGGTTCAATATCGGCCACACATCGCGCAAACAAGCGGCTTGTTTCCACCAACTCGGAAGCCATCAGCCATTTACCGGCCTTCTTTGCCAACGCAGAACCCGGCCAGACCCAAAAGCGAATGCCGCGCGCTCCCAGATAAGGAGCCGCCCGCAGGTCAGCCGACAAATCACGCATACCGAGATTGCCCAAAAGCCCTGTCAGAAGAGAGGCATGCAAGGCCTCGTAGTCGGCCGGCTCCTCACTCGTCTTCCAGCCGATTTCTTCCGTGAGTTCCTTCAGTTGACGCCACACATCGCGCCACTCTCGCATACGACGAGGAGAAATGAAGTTGCGATGCAGCTTTTCGGTGAGCTCTCGATTGCTTGTCTTATTGGCGCGCTCGGTCTCGAACCAATTCCAAATGTTGAAATAGCTCAGGAAGTCACTTGACTCATCGGCAAATCGTTTGTGCGCCTGATCGGCTTGCTGCTGCGCGGGAAGCGGACGTTCGCGCGGATCCTGCACGGCAAGCCCCGAAACCACCACCAATGCTTCCTTGAGTGCTCCGCGACGAGAGGCTTCGAGCAACATACGGGAAAGCTTCGGGTCAACAGGCAGGCGCGAGAGCATGCGACCGACGTCAGTAAGTTCTCCGTTTTTCTCCAACGCATGAAGTTCCGACAGAATGGCGTAACCGTCGGCAATAGCTTTGGGCGGAGGCGGCTGCACGAAATCGAAGTCACGTACGTCGCCCAACTTCAAAGCCTTCATGCGCAAAATGACGGCTGCCAGATTCGAACGCACGATTTCCGGATCGGTGTAGTCCGGGCGTCTGGCCCAATCGTTTTCGTCGTAGAGACGAATGCAGATGCCGTCGGCCACGCGTCCGCAACGGCCGGCGCGCTGATTGGCCGAAGCCTTGCTTACGGGTTCAACCAACAGCTGCTCGACCTTGTTGCGGTAGCTGTAGCGCTTGATGCGCGCAAGTCCCGTGTCAACCACATACCGAATGCCGGGAACCGTAATCGACGTTTCGGCCACGTTGGTAGCCAACACAATGCGCCGGACGCCACCGCTTTTGAACACTCGTTCTTGCTCCTGCGCCGAAAGCCGCGCATACAGCGGCAATATTTCCACCAGTCCGGGTCGATTACGGGCACGAAGCACTTCGGCGGCTTCACGGATTTCGCGCTCTCCGGGCAAAAACACCAGAATGTCGCCGCGCCCGGCGATCTGCAGCTCATCACAAGCATCAGCCACGGCGTCCATCAGCGTCTTGTCGTCGGCCTCATCGGTATCGTCCACCGGACGCCAGCGAATCTGCACGGGATAGGTGCGCCCCGAGATCGTAAACACCGGTGCCGGTTTGCCATTGATTTCAAAGTGCTTGGCAAAGCGTTCGGCATCAATCGTTGCCGAGGTGATGATGACCTTGAGATCCTTTCGCTTGGCAAGTACCCTCTTAAGGTAGCCCAAAAGAAAATCAATGTTGATGGATCGCTCGTGCGCTTCGTCGATGATGATCGTGTCGTAGCGCTTTAACAGAGGATCGGTCTGCGTTTCGGCCAGCAAAATGCCGTCGGTCATCAGTTTGATGGCCGCTCCCGGCATCGTCTTGTCGGTAAAGCGAACCTTGTAGCCCACGATTTCGCCGACTTCGCTTTCAAGTTCAGCCGCAATGCGTTTGGCAATGGAACTCGCGGCAATGCGACGCGGCTGTGTGTGTCCGATCAAGCCTTTGGTTCCTCGTCCTGCCAAAAGACAGATTTTGGGCAACTGCGTCGTCTTGCCCGAACCGGTCTCGCCGCAAACGACGATGACCGGATTTTCCCGAATGGCTTTGACAAGTTCGTCTCCGTGCTCGCTCACAGGCAGACCGGGAGCAAGCGTCACGGGTTTCGTAATCGGATTGGGCGGCACAAAAGGTGAACGTCGCGTCTGGGCAACGGGCATCAATTCGCGGCGAGAGGATTCTTTCGCGGAATCCGGCTGCACCGTTTTGAGTAGGCGCCTCTCCGCTTTCATCCGCATCGGCTGTGCTTTAGATTGATCCTTGACCTGCTGCGCTTTGCTGCTCGCACGTTTCGATTCGTGTTTTCGCTCGATCAATTGTTTTTCCGGCATCTTCACAGCCTGCGGCTCACGACGCACGGGATGTGTGCGCGGCGCCGGCTTGGTTTCCGGCTTGGCAGCCGGCTTCTCGGACTCAGGTTCTTTACGGTTCTGCTGGCGCGTACTTTCCTCAAAAGCCTTCTTTACCGACGCGTCCGCGTATCGCAAGGCTGCTGCCGTAAGCTTTTTGCTGCCTGAAGAAGTGGGCACCCAAGCCTTAGTTTGAATCTGTCCTTTTTCAACAAGGCTTTTGAGTGCACCGAATGGATTGTCGTTTTGACTCATGTAGTTTGATTTTGACAGACCGCTTGAGGTCTCGTTTTTGCAATTGTTTTAGTGTGCAGACTAAGTCTACCGAAACGCCGATTCGCCTTGCACCTCAACTTTAGATGCTCTTGTTTTTTTGTTAAACGTAAAACTTCGCTCAGCACTCTAAGTCTTTAGAATTTGGCAACCTAATTTCACCAATATGCTTTTTAGTTTTCACAAAAAGCGTTCGGAAACTGCCATGTCCGAAAAATACGAAACGATAGTCCCAAGCGAACCGGATGCCGGAGAGCGGCTGCAATGGGTTTCCTGGCTGCGAAGTGCAGCTCCTTATGTCCATCTGCATCACGGACGAACTTTTGTCATCAGTTTTGCCGGGGAAGTCGTTGCCGACAGGACGCTCCTCAATCATCTCGTGATGGACGTGAGCCTCATTGCCAGCATGGGAATGCGCGTTGTGCTCGTGCACGGTTCCCGCCCGCAGATTGAAGAGCTCATGAGTCTTCGCAAACTCGAAGGACAGTTTTATAAGGGTGTGCGCATCACCGGTCCTCAGGAACTTGAGTGCGTCAAGGAAGCGTGCGGCGAAACGCGCTTTGATATCGAAGCGGCCTTCTCTCAAGGTCTTCCCAATACTCCGATGCAGCACTCTCGAATCAAGGTGGTTTCGGGGAACTTTGTCACGGCTCGCCCCATGGGCATCATTGACGGTGTGGATTATCTGCACACAGGCGTTGTCCGCAAAGTGGATGCTGAGAGCATTCAGGATCTGCTCTCGCGCGGAAATATCGTTCTTGTAAGTCCGACGGGTTTTTCGCCTACAGGGGAAGCCTTCAATCTCACCACGGAAGACGTTGCTACGGCGATTGCCGTTGCAATACACGCCGACAAACTCATTTTGTCGGTCGGTGTCGACGGTGTGCGCATTCAAGGTGAAAAACAACAGGACCTCACGGCCCAGCAAGCGCAGGCCCTGATTCAGAGCAAACAAGTCGACGACGAAGACGTCTACAACCTCGGCTATGCTCTGCGGGCCATCAAGGGTGGCGTTGACCGCGTTCACATTGTGCCTTACGCCATGGACGGCGGCATTCTCACGGAACTCTTCACTCACGACGGCGTCGGCACCATGATTTCCACGGAAAACATGGAGTCGCTTCGCGAAGCCACCATTGACGATGTGGCAGCCATTGTCAAACTGCTCGAGCCGTTTGAAGCCGAAGGCATTTTGGTGAAGCGCCCTCGCGAAAAAATCGAACGCGAAATCAGTCACTTCACGGTTCTCGAACACGACGGCATCATCTACGGCTCCGCCGCACTGTATCCTTACCCCGAAGCTGAAATCGGAGAGATGGCCGCCGTGGCCGTGCACCCGGACTATCAAGGGGCCGGAGACGGAGATCGATTACTGCGCCGTATCGAACAACGCGCTCGAGAAACCGGCCTCAAGCGCATTTTCGTACTCACCACGCGAACGGCGCATTGGTTCATTAAGCGGGGCTTTGAAGAGGCCACCGTAGAAAATCTTCCGATTGAAAAGCAACGGATGTATAACTGGCACCGCCGTTCTAAGATTTTTATAAAAACGCTTTAACAAAGAAGGAGCAAACGACTATGGCACGTACCGTGCATTGCGCAAAACTCAAAAAGGACCTCCCCGGCCTTGCCTATCCTCCCGTTCCTGGCGAACTCGGCAAGCGCATCTGGGCGAACATCAGCAAGGAAGCGTGGGACGAATGGGTAAAGCTTCAGACGATGATGATCAATGAATACGGTCTGAACTGCGCCGATCCCAATGTAAGAAAGCACCTTCTGAGCCAGTGCGAAAACTATCTTTTCGGCGACGGCGTGGATCCGATTCCCAACCACGTTCCTGTGGAATAAGCAAGACTCCGGCAAAAAGAGCGCCAGCCTGCACGGCGGCGCTCTTTTTTGCGTTCCGATTCGGATTGTTTCGATTAACGCGTCTTTTCGATCGTCTTGACGCCTTCGGACGTACCGAGCAGCAAAACGTCTGCACCGCGCGCAGCAAAAAGTCCCACGGTCACGACACCGGGCAAAGCGTTGATGGTTTGTTCCATCGCCTTGGGATTTTCAATCATGAACTGTCGGCAATCGAGAATACGGCAGCCGTTGTCGGTCGTGAAGTCCCGTTCCACAGGATCGGCGCCGAGCTTACGAAGCGAACGGGCGACACTTGACACCGCCATCGGAATCACTTCCACAGGCAGCGGGAACTTACCGAGCGTCTTGACGAGCTTGGATTCGTCGGCAATGCACACGAACATCTTGGCAACCGAGGCCACGATCTTTTCACGCGTGAGCGCTCCGCCGCCGCCCTTGATCATTTCGAAGTCATCGTTAATTTCATCGGCACCGTCCACATAAACGCCGATTTCCTCGACTTCGGAAAGGTCGATGACCTTGAAACCCAGTTCAAGGAGTTTCTTGGTGGAGCGCTCGGAGCTCGAAACACAGGCGCTCGGACGAATGTCGCTTTGCGCAAGCGCGTCGATGAAGCAGTCGACCGTCGAGCCGGTGCCGACACCGAGCACGTCGCCGTCCTTGACATAGTTGAGAGCCGCCTTGCCGACCAGGCGCTTGAGTTCGTTCTGATCCATTTGAAATTCTCTTTAGATGCTAAGGGGTGTGGATGCCGCCATTTTACCGTCCTCGAGCCTAGGTCTTTTACAATGGGAGCCTGCGGCAGCCGAAAGCAACCGGCACGTCCAATTTGTTGACAGCTTTTCTTCGTCCATGCTCAAGACCAGCAAAATCAAAGTCGACGACAAACTGCTTGAACTCATCAGCGCCGATAGTCTGCGCGTCAATCGCTTCGGCCTGTATGTGACGGTCGCAGCCATCGTCTTCATTCTGATCTTGTGCACGACGAGTCTTTGGTTTATCGACGACGAAAGCCGCAAGCTTGAAGCTTCCGCCCAGACTGCGGTCAACCAGTCGATCGCACGTCAGTTTGAAGAACGCACGCTCGCGCTTGCTCACAGCCTGGATGCACCCGCCAAACGCTTCTATCAAACAGAAGACTGCGAAGTATTTGCCGTTGTCTTTGCGCTGCATCCGGCTCTCCGGGAAGTGGTCCTCGCACAACCCGACGGTTCCGTTCGTGCCGCCTGCAGAGGTCACCTCTACTCCGAAATGACGCCGCGCGCCGTGGGCACCAGCATTGCCGATC
>OKWG01000689.1_pt1 | contig 10886 bp, 10 predicted proteins | sample 1607091 | NCBI WGS metagenome assembly OKWG01 (sample SAMN04414080, study PRJEB24778) | human gut metagenome | material: faecal | host: Homo sapiens
GGGATAGGGATTGTAACCCCAACTGAAATACCAGTCGTTGTAAAGACCTGCGCTCCATCCGAAGCTCACTATGCTGGGAGAACCCCATGTGCCGAACATCGAAGTAATGTATTTGGGTTCGACCCACACTTCGTCGCCCATGACGATGATGTTGTAAACGGCCGGGTCGTAGGCCGAAACGAATTGGTAGGTGCCGTTGTAACGAAGGTTGAAATAGCTCGTCGGCATCTGATAGGTCGGGGAGCTGAATCCCCGCAAACGACGGGCATAGGCGCTTTCGTACGTGTCGGCCAGCACGCCCTGGTAGGAGTCGTCCGATGCGTAGTATGCGGCTTCCGCCTGCCGGGCCTCTATTTCGGCGCGACGGGCTTCCGCTTCGGCCTTGCGAGCTTCGGCTATCGCCTGTTTTTCCTGGGCGATGCGGGTGACATCGTGTTCCGCGTACATGTCGTCGATGTTGTAGGCGCCGGATTGGTAGAGTGCCGGCGAACAGCTTGCCGCGAAGAGCGACACGAGCAGAGCACCTATTTTGAAATTTCGGTTTTTCATCGTGTTTCGGAGTTACTGTGTGGTTATATTTTCAACGAAAACCGTACCGGTTTTATTGCCGATGAGTCATTATCTCACAAAAGTAGCAATAAAATCGGGAAATACATTGAGCGGGTGAAAATAGAAATTCGAATCTTTTTTTGTTCCGAAAATGCTTTTTTGCGAAAAATAGCTATATTTGCACTCCGAATTACCGGCCGAAGGGTTGGTGATGGACCGGGAGAGATGCCGGAGTGGTCGATCGGGCCGCACTCGAAATGCGGTGTACGGGCAACTGTACCGGGGGTTCGAATCCCTCTCTCTCCGCAAACGACCGGGTGGTCGGCTGGGTTGCAAACATTCGTTTGCAACCTTTTTTATTTTCGGGGTGGACAAATTTATCCGGAGCGGTCTGAAGATAAAAGTTGGTCGTATGGCTGGCAGGCGAAAATCAGGAGTTCGCAAGGTCGCCTCCGGTCCAACGGAGGGAAGGACGGGCGGCATGCGGTAACGCGAAGTCGAGCGGGCTCTGCCGAAGAGTGGAAACGGGGCGAAATGTTGTACGGAAGCACAGCTTTTTTGTGCCTGCAACGCGGCAAAGTCGTTCGAATTAGCTATGGCGTCTGCATTGAGCGTGAGGCTGTAAAGGGGCTGGCAAGTTTTTTATCTTCCGAGAATCGCATATTCGGAAATGATTTCTAGATAAGAGTACGAATAAAAATAAATAAAGAGGGTGTCTGCGGTTCGTCAGACACCCTCTTTTCTTCGAGCTGTTTCCGGGACTTGAACCCGGGACCTCTTCCTTACCAAGGAAGTGCTCTACCGCTGAGCTAAAACAGCAACTTTCTCGATTTCGAGTGGTGCAAAAGTATATAACAAAAATGAAATAACAAAAAAATCGGCGGATTTTTATCGCAGAATGCGTTCCCGTTTTTCTTCGTATTTGTGTAAGTGACACAAAATTAATTCATTAGTTTTTTATACAGGTTGTGTCTTTTCCTGTCAGGCTGGAAAATGTATTGGTTTTTCTGATTTAACAATTTATTTCTATAAACAAAAAAAAGCACAATTGATTAGTGTTTAAGATGCTGATATTCAAGATGTAATATTTTGAATGTCAAAGAAATCTTGCTTTCTTTTACTTTGAAATTGTTTTGATAGTAAAAAAATAATAATTTTATTGCTGAAAATTCATCAATTATTAACCTTAATTATTTTAATCGTTTATGGAAAAATTAAATGTTGCGGAACGGAGGACATACGTCGCTCCGGAGTTAAGTATTGCAGAATTTGCAATCGAGAACGGTTTCGGCAATTCTGTCGCTTCGTTCGAAGAGGAAACCTATGAATAACCCCTCAACCTTCCGAATTATTATGAAAAGATTTTTAGCTTGTTTTGGTTGTGCAGCCGTTTTGGCTGCTTCGGTTTCCTGTACGAAGGATACGACGGTTGCGCCGGAAGTTAAGCAAGGAGCTATGAAATCACCGCTTCGGTAGAAGGTACCCGTACTTCGTTGGAAGGTGCTGATGTACGGTGGTCGGCGAACGATGCGCTCGGTATTTTCTCCGGGACGAAGTTCGTGAACGCGAAATTTACCACCAAGGATGACAACGCTGCATCCGCGACTTTCACGGGCGATGCGACCGATGCTGAGGGTACGGAGGCTGCGAAGGCTTTCGCCTATTATCCTTATGCTGCAGGTGCTACGCTGGAAGGAACGACCGTTTCCGGTCTGGAGATTCCTGCCGTGCAGACGTTCGCCGAGGGAACTTTCGCTACGACGCTCAACCCGATGGCGGCCGTAGGCGAAGATCATACATCGTTGGCGTTCCGTTCGGTGGGTGCCGTGTTGCGTTTCAAACTGACGGGTACCGATACGTTCAACAAACTGATCCTTACGGGTAACAACGACGAGTCTATCGCCGGTGCTTATGCGCTGGATTTCAGTGGTGAAGTGCCTGCCATGACTTTCTCGGGCGAGGGTAAATCCATTACGGTGACTTGTGCATCGGACGTAACGCTCAAGACGGATGTTGCTACCGAGGTGCATTTTGTCGTACCTGCCGGGATCGAGTTTACGAAGGGTGTTTCGCTGAAGATCGTTCACAGTTATTACAGTTGGGATGCCGGTGATGTGAATAAAGAGATTTTGACCCGTAAGTTCACGACTCCGCTGACCACGGCGGCCAATAAACTCTATAATGTGACGGAGTTCAAGGCGGAAGACCTCTCTTCGGGCATGGACACCAACCTGCGTGCTTATCTGTTGAGTGAATACGATGCGAATGGAGACGGTCTGCTCTCGCAGGCTGAGGCCGAAAGCGTAACGGAAATTTATTCGACTGGTTTCGGGGGCAAGGTAAAGAGTTTGATGTATATTGAGCGTTTCCCCAACTTGGAGGTGCTTGTTGTCAATTCGAATTGCGACGAACTGAATGGTATTACGCTGTCGAACAATAAGAAGCTGACAAGGGTGTCGCTCTCTCCGGCCAATGGTTTGTGGTCGAGTCTCAATGTGAGTGGGCTTGAAAACTTGACGACGTTTGAGCTCAAGTTCTCCAACGACCAGGCCAACTTGTCCAAGATCAATCTTTCCAATTGTCCGGCATTGAAGAAAGTGGTTGTCGAGGGAGCCAAATCGCTCGAAACTTTGGATTTGACCGGTTCCGCATCGACTGTCGAAATGTTCTGGTTGCAGTCTTGCCCCAAAATGACGACCGTGGACATCCACGAGATGCCCATTACCACTTTCGCATCGGCTGACTATGCATCCAGCGGTACGAATATGTTCGCCGACGGTACCATGATCATCGCTACGCTGGCTCAAAAGTCTGCGATGGCCAGCCAGTATTCCGACTATGGCGTATCCGTTACCTGGTGGTGCGTCGATGAGGAGCGTACGGAGGCTGCTGCGTCGATGAATGCCGTGCTGCGCAAGGCTATTCTGGACGACGAAACCGTCAATCCCGTCGGAGATATCAATACGGTGATTACGGAGGAGATGCTGGCTAAGGTGACGGAGATCAATATAACGACTTCTATGGATGCTACCGGACTTACCCTCGACGGATTGGATTTGTGTACCAATCTGACAAAGTTGTCGATCAATGCATGGCAAGTTTCGTTGGGCGACATTGACCTGTCGGCTTTTACGAAACTGACCGATGTGACTATGTCGCCGACCGCAGGCTATACTTCGATCCAACTGCCTGACGGAATTAAAAGCTTTAAGTCGATTATCAAATATGCTAATCATGAACCGGTTGGTCCGACGACATTGGATCTGACTCAATATACCGACTTGGAATATGTGAGCGTAATGGATAGCTACGGAGAACCCGCAGCGCTGAAGTCGCTGAATGTATCCGGATTGAGCAAGCTCGCGCTACTCTACGTCGGCGGCACGGCTGAAGTGAATATCGCTAACTGTCCGTTGCTGACTACTTGCATTCAAAATTATGGCACGTACGAGTCCGGTTTCTACTGGTCCGGCTACGATTCGCAGACGATTATCGTCGAGTCCGAGGCTAAGAGAGATCAACTGAAGACCAGTTGGAAAGAGGTGATGGGCTACGGCGAAGAGAATCCTGCCAATGCATGGACGATTCAGTAATGGTCCTTCTGCGTCACAACGGTAGCGGGCGCGAGGATGCCTGTCGCCGGTAGCGATGCTTTCCGGCCGGTTGTACCGGCTGATACGAACAACGATATCCCGCCCGAGGTTTCCCCGGGCGGGATTTTTTGCCGCTTGCCCCGCCGGGGGCATGTCTTTCTGCGGTGAGAACGTTTTGCATAGTACGGATGGAGTATGAATAAGATGGGAAGCGGCCCGGATTCTATGATTTGAAAAGTGCGAAGAAAAAGTTCGGAATTGATAATCATTTTATATCTTTGCTTCCGGTTTATAACTAAAAATATATGAAACGTATCTTAATCGTAGGTGCCGGTGGCCAGATCGGTTCCGAATTAACAACTTATCTCCGTAAAATTTACGGAAACGACAATGTGGTCGCAACGGACGTGCGCGAGTGCAAGCAGCTTGCCGAGTCGGGACCTTTCGAGGTGATGAACGCCCTGGATGCCAATGCAATGGCGGAAATGGTGTCGCGTCAGAAGATCGATTCGATTTTTAACCTGGTAGCCCTGTTGTCGGCTGTCGGCGAAGCGAAGCCCCAGACGGCATGGCAGGTCAATATCGGTGCGCTGATGAATTCGCTGGAGGTGGCCCGTCAGTATAACTGCGCGCTGTTCACCCCCAGTTCGATCGGCGCGTTCGGTCCCTCTTCGCCCAAGGACAAGACTCCGCAGGATACCGTGATGCGTCCGACGACGATGTACGGCGTATGCAAGGTGACGGGCGAGATGCTTGGCGACTATTACCACAGCCGTTTCGGTGTGGATACCCGTTCGGTGCGATTCCCCGGATTGATTTTCAACGTGACCCTTCCGGCCGGCCGTACGACCGACTACGCGGTGAAGATCTACTACGAAGCGATCCGTTCGGGCCGCTTCACCTGCCCCGTGCCGGGCGATGTCTATATGGACATGATGTACATGCCCGATGCGCTGCGTGCCTGCGTGGAGCTGATGGAGGCCGATCCGACGAAGCTCGTACACCGCAACAGTTTCAACATCGCGTCGATGAGCTTCACGCCGGAGATCATCTATGCCGAGATCAAGAAGCGTCTGCCCGACTTCACGATGGATTACGACGTCGATCCGGTGAAGAAAGCCATTGCCGAAAGCTGGCCCAATTCGCTCGACGATACCTGCGCCCGTGAGGAGTGGGGTTGGAAGCCCGAGTGGGATCTGTCGAGCATGACGGACGATATGCTGGAGGTGATCCGCAAGAAGAATCTGAAATAGTGTCCCGGAATCCGTTGCGGGAGCTGTGCGGCGATCCGGTCGGAGAATCGGGCGGAGTTGTGTCGGCGGACTCCCGCGAGGCACGGACCGGTTCCACGACGATCGTCGATACTTCCGAGAGTTGGGACGGCACGGCGCTGCCGTCTTATCCTGCGGGAACGCCCCGTATTACGATTCTTCGGATTACGATCGCTCCCGGTGAACGGCTGGCGATGCACCGTCATCCCGTAATCAATGCCGGTGTCGTGCTGCAAGGCGAACTTACCGTTGTTGCGGAAAACGGTCTGTCGAAGACTTTTTCGGCGGGCAGCGGTATCGTCGAACTGGTGAATACGTTCCACTATGGTGAAAACCGGGGGACGGTGCCGGTCGATCTGGCGATGTTCTATGCCGGAGGCGCGGACCTGCCGCTTTCCGTGAAACGATAAGAAACGGCCCTGAAGTTTTCTTCAGGGCCGTTTTATGTCTGTTTCGGAACACCGGGGCGAGGTCCCGATACGGACTTTCGGTAATGAAATAAAAAGACAGACGGGTTAAAAATCGTAGCCGACGGAGAGGGACCAACTGCGGTTGCGGAATTTGGAGGTGTCGTCTTCCTGGGCGATGTTGAGGAAACCGCCGCCGTAAGAGGCGCCGATATAGACGGAGTGGATGCTTAATCCGATGCCTATCCGCCCGCCGAAGTCTCCGCGTTGAAACATTTTATTTTTGCCGAACAAATTCTGTTGGATTTCAAGTCCCAAGTCGTCAAAGGACTGTTTGCCGTCCACACCCAGCGATCCGTAGAATCCGGCGAAAGGAATGACAGCGACTTTCGGGGCGAGCCGGATGTGGTAGTTGAGCATGACGGGAAGTTCCAGGTACATTGCGTTCAGGGAGAGCTCAATGTCCGAGCCGCCGTCGGTAGCTTGGACTTTTCCTCCCTTGTTGTGCAGCATCAGGCCGAACTGGAGATAGAAGGGCTTGTCGTTCAGCAGTCGGATCTGGTCCGTCAGGCCGATGTTGAATGAGGTCCGTAATTCCGACAGGTATTTCTCTCCGGAACCGGTATCCAGGATGCTGATTTTGCTCATATCCATACCGACCCGAAGGCCGAAAATATTCTTTTTGGGCGTTTGTGCCCATGCGGTGGAGATCGCTGCCGTTATCGCCAGCAAACAGAGGAAAAGTTTTTTCATACGATCGAAGTTAGGGTTAGTTTTCTATACCGAAGATAAGAAAATATCGGTGATAAAAAAAGGTTTTTCGTTGATAAAATAAGTTTTTGGCGTCGGATTTGCCGTTTCTTATAACCGACTTCGAAGGGAGAAATAATGTTATTCGAATAACAGTTTGTCTGTAAAAATCGTTATCTTTGCACGGTTCGACAGATTGCGCTGCGGCAGTTCGGAATTCGGATCCGCCTCGTTGCGACTTTTCGTGCGTCCGGTGGGTGCGATCCGGCAGACAACCGAGGTTGCAGGCAGATGCCGCACCTGTGAAACGACCGTTGAAAACGAAATTGTTTTTTATAAAATTCAAAAATTTACAACTATGCAGATTGTAGAGATCCATGCAAGAGAAATCCTCGATTCGAGAGGTAACCCGACCATCGAGGTCGAAGTAAGAACCGTATCGGGTGCATTCGGCCGTGCAGCCGTGCCGAGCGGTGCTTCGACGGGAGAGCACGAAGCCCTTGAACTGCGTGACGGCGACAAGAGCCGTTATTCGGGCAAAGGCGTCGAGAAGGCGGTGGAGAACGTGAATAACATCATCGCTCCGGCGATCGTCGGTATGAGCGTAACGGATCAGGTGGGCATCGACAAGACGATGATCGCGCTGGACGGTACGCCGACCAAATCGAAGCTGGGCGCCAACGCCATCCTGGGTGTTTCGCTGGCCGTAGCCCGCGCTGCCGCCGACTATTTCGGTCTGCCGCTCTACCGCTACATCGGCGGTGTGAATGCCAAGACGCTGCCCGTGCCGATGATGAACATCATCAACGGCGGTTCGCATTCGGACGCTCCGATCGCTTTCCAGGAGTTCATGATCCGTCCGGTGGGCGCTCCCTCGTTCCGCGAAGGTCTTCGCATGGGTGCCGAGGTGTTCCACAGCCTGAAGAAGGTGTTGCACAACCGGGGCCTCTCGACGGCCGTAGGCGACGAAGGAGGTTTCGCACCCGCGCTGAAGGGTACGGAGGATGCGATCGAGTCGATCCTCGAAGCGATCAAGGCTGCCGGTTACAAGCCGGGCCGCAAGAGCGAGGGCGGCGACGTGTCGATCGCTATGGACTGCGCCTCTTCGGAGTTTTATGCGGACGGTGTTTACGACTATACGAAGTTCGAGGGTGCGAACGGTGCAAAGCGCTCTTCGAAAGAGCAGGTCGAGTACCTCAAGAGCTTGGTCGCCAAATATCCGATCGATTCGATCGAGGACGGTATGTCCGAGAACGACTGGACGGGTTGGCAGATGCTGACGGCCGAGCTGGGCGACAAGTGTCAGTTGGTCGGCGACGACCTGTTCGTAACCAACGTGGATTTCCTGCGCAAGGGTATCGAGATGGGATGCGCGAACTCGATCCTGATTAAGGTGAATCAGATCGGTACGCTGACCGAAACGCTCGACGCTATCGAGATGGCGCATCGTGCCGGATATACGTCGGTTACTTCGCACCGTTCGGGCGAAACCGAGGATTCGACGATCGCCGACATCGCCGTAGCGACCAATGCGGGTCAGATCAAGACCGGCTCGATGTCGCGTTCCGACCGTATGGCCAAGTATAACCAGTTGCTCCGGATCGAGGAAGAGCTCGGTGACGAGGCGATTTACGGCTATACCAAGGTTTACCGCAAGTAATCCCCGTTTAATGGAAGAATCCCCGCCGCAAGACCAATGCTTGCGGCGGGGGTTCTTTTGTTGTAGGCTGTCGTGGAGTGCGATATCGTAATGTCGTTTCCAGGGCCGTATTTGCCGGATGTTTTACTCTGTGTCCTCTGCCGTTTCGGAACCGGATGCAGCAGGCATTTTTTCCGGATCGATTCCGAAAGCCGATACGATGATCATTTTTTCATCGACATTGTTGGGGTTGGTGACGATGATGCCGTATTCACCGGCAGGGGCATCTCCGAAAGTCAGGTAATAGGAGTTTTCTCCGTATTTTTCTGCGGTAAAGGGCAGGTACTCCATATCGTTGGATGTGACGTTGAACGAACCTACGGCCGAGATGACTGCCGAGCGTTGTTTTCGGTTGTTCTTCATGGCGAATACCCGTACGATCGACATCGGGTCGGTTTTGTTGTCTACGGCGCGGACAATCAGATTGACCGGTTCGTCGGCTGCGAAGCGTACGTTGGCTTGACTACCTGCGACGAGAATTTTAGTTTTCGACTTATTGACGGCCAGACCTGCTATATACACTCCGGCTCCGGTGCGCATTTTGACATTGTGTTTTTCCAATTTTTCCGCCGTGCCGTCCGAATGAATCGCCAATACTTCGCCAATGAAATCGGGTTCGGGAATTTGGGCGGCGATACCGGATGCCAATACCAGGGCGAACAGCGTGAAAAGAATTTTTTTCATTGTTTAGGGATATTTGCTTGGGGTTTATATTTTGTTCGGAAACGTTCTTGGGGAAAAGTGGATGTATTCCCGGGCGAATGAGTTTCCGCTGCAAATATAAGTAATTCCCCCCCCCGCCAAAATTTACCGGGAAAAATTACGGATACGGTTGAAAAATGACGATACGGAAGCGATGTCCGTGCGGCGGGTGATTCGAATCGGTTGGGGAGCGCGGAGGCAGGACGAGTTGTTGCCGAACTATTTTTTCTTGTGCGGATTGAAAATACGGTATCCGATCGACAATCCGATCTTGTTGGGATACCACTCCGACGAACCGTTGAACGGATCGGGGTATTTGGGTTCGACCTGATGGCCGGGGTTCATGTCGATTTTCCCGTCCATGGAATAGCCGTTGTAGAAGCTGCTCATCCACGACCAGCCGAAGTAGGCGTCGAGCACCCAACGTTCGCGGAAGATATGTTCGTAGCCGACGCAGAGGCCGATCATGAATCCGTAACCTTTGCTATATCGGTTTTCGAATTTGAGCTTCCAGTTTTCGATGTAGGGTTTCGAGAGGTCGAAAGCCTGCATGCCGATATTGGCTCCGAGGTACCAGCCTCGGTTGTGCTCCTTGAAATAACGGCGGTATTCGCCCATGAAGATACAAAAGAGGGCGTGATGGTTGTTTATCGACTTCCACGGAGAAACGACTATTTCGGTCTGGAAGGTCGATTTGGGGGAGATCGTGAATTCGACGGCCGGATTGACTACGCCCACGAGCGCATAGAGTCCGTTGAGTTTGACGTAAGTTTGGGCGGAAATTTTCGATGCGCAGCCTGTTGCGAGCAGGCATGCGAGCGATATTTTAAGAATGAGTTTCATAGTTGTCTTGCCGCGAAGGTATTAAAAAAAACAGAATTTCGGATGATTCCGGTGAAAAATAACCCGATCGGATGGGATTTCTGCGGCGCACGATTTTTTGCGTGGCCGGATCGACAGGTCGGGTTACAAGGACTTCTTCAGATAAACCATATCTACCAGTTGCCTGCCATCTTCGATGATGGGGTGGTCGTAATGATCGGTGAAGAAGCCGGGGATCGAGTGCGAGCGAACGTATCCGCATCGTTCGTAAAAACGGAGTGTGCGGGGAACATCCCCGGTGCCGACGAGAAGCGTCCGGTAACGATCCCGGTAGTGCGCTTCCAGAAATTCGAGCATTTGTCGTCCGTATCCTTTCCGTTGATACTGGAGGGGTACAGCCAGATTCTTGATCTCTCCGATTCTGTCGGCTTCGTCCGTGACGACGCATTCGGCGACGACCTGTCCGTCGTCACGGGCTACGAACATTTCGCCCCGTTCCAGGTAGCGGTCGATCATGGATTCCTGTTCGTCGGCCAGCAGGAGCAGGTCGAGGAAGCGTTTTTTGTGCGTGGTGATTTTTTCGAATCGCAGAGGCATGACGGGCGAGTTTTCTTGAGTGGGTGGGGTACCTGATATAAAAATCCCCCTCTGATGAAAGATACACCCCGGCGTTTATGCGTCGGGGTGTTCGGTTTCTCGGAGAAAGCGTATCTATACGGTCATGATCTCTTTTTCCTTGTTGTCGAGTATCGCGTCCAGCGATTTGGTGAACTTGTCGAGCAGCTTCTGCGCCTGGGTTTCACCGTCTTTCGCCTCGTCTTCGGACATGCCTTCCTTCTGGGCCTTCTTGAAGGCTTCGACAGCGTCCCGGCGTGCGTTGCGCAAGCTGATGCGGGCGGTTTCCGCCTCCTGGCGTACCTGCTTGACCAGCTCTTTGCGCCGCTCTTCCGTCAGGGGCGGGATCGACAGTCGGATCTGCTCCCCGTTGTTCGAGGGGGTCAGCCCGATGTTTGAGTCGCTGATAGCCTTTTCGGTCTGTTCTTTTATCCCATATGACGCCGCGGCCGCTCGCAGCTGAGTACATCACGGTGGT
>OKWG01000726.1_pt1 | contig 10439 bp, 8 predicted proteins | sample 1607091 | NCBI WGS metagenome assembly OKWG01 (sample SAMN04414080, study PRJEB24778) | human gut metagenome | material: faecal | host: Homo sapiens
TCGACCGGGCTTTCAGCTTTACGAAACTCGACCGTCATTTTACCCACGTGCAGCAACAAACCCAGCACCGGGCCACGCTCTTCGGGAACCTCTCGGCGGCGGCAGGCAATTACCGTTCGGCATTTGCCGGGTTATTCGGCAACACGGGCAGAGGAGGAAGCAGTACGCGCGAAGAGCCGCCATCGGTAAACCTCGGAAAGGCAGGCGGGATTCCGTTGCCGCCGGCCGGTTCGCCCGGCGGGGTGTCGGCCGAGCAGTTGCAGCGCAAGCCGGGAGAAAGCCCCGAAGAGCATATCGCACGAATCACGGCGCTGCTCGATGCCGCGGCCGAGGCGATGGCCATAGCCGCAATAGAACGCCGACGCAGGATGGAAGAACAGAAAAGAAGACATAAAATGAGATTGTAACCCAATCAAAAAATTTCAAAAACCATAAGAATATGAATGACGAAAATAAGAGCGGTCTCTCAATCGAGATGTACGAAGACCTCAAGGAAACACTTGTCAAAGCCATCAAAAACGCCAAAGCAGGCAGTGTAGGAACCATGGGTCTGGAGAATGCACAGCTGGAACGGATCGAACGGCTGATAGAGGCCGCAGAGCTCTCGCAGGGGCAGATCGCACAGCTGCTCGAACGCCTGCAACGGCATACGGCCTTGCCCGGAGTAAAAACCGAGCAGGAGCGGGAATTTACCGACAGATATAACACGCTGCTGGCGCAATTAGCTGGTAAACTGGGAACAATCAATCAAGATAACCAGCATACGCATACATTGATCGAGCAGGTCGGGCAGGCCGTCGAAGCATTGAAAAGAACCGACGCCCTGCCCGTGCAGGAGCATCGACATACTTATACGCTCGACATCAATTCCTCGAAAACATTTCTAAGGATGTTCGCCATGCTGGGATGTATTTTCCTCCAAGGCGCATTCATTTACCGAATCTCAGAGAATAATCGGCTATTAGCTGCGAACGACCTGAAATACCGCTACGTGAAAATGCGTGGTGAGATCAAAGAAAAGGAGCTTATGGAGTTGGAAACGATATTCAGGGATGAGCAGCACACGGCCATACGCGATACTGTCCGAAACCAAGTTGAACGGTACGAAGAAGCCGTAAGGCGGCGGGCAGAACAACTGGAGCGGGCTGCAAGCAAAGAGCGCAAAGCGTATAAGCTACTTCAAGATGCAGAGCATCTGAGAAAAAAGTAATTATTCTTAAAATCTCAAATCAGATAAGTATGATTCATAACTGTAAAATACCCAAGATACAGGATTGCATTTTTTTTTCGTATCGAAGATACCTAACAAGCAAAAATTTGTATATTTGCCGTCGCAAAGGTTTCCGAATCGCCGATTACGCGATGAAGAATGAAAAGGGAATGCAGTGAGAATCTGCGACAATACCCGTTGCTGTGAGTTCCTGCCCCAAACATGGGGCGCAAAAGGTTTTACAATCTTTGCCACTGGCCGCAAGGCTGGGAAGGCGTAAAACCGGAACAAGTCAGAAGACCTGCCGATGCATTTATAAGATTTGCAACCTGCGGGTGTACGGGTGAAAATCAAAACAGCGATTTCCCCCTGCATCCGGCATTCCGGTCTAATACGAGGCTTCCGACAGCCCTGCGAAAGGTGTGAATCCGTTTTGAATTTCTGTTGTGCCGTATCCCGCAAGGATACGGTTGATTTTTTATTTGTCAAACTTAAAATACAACAGGAATGAAAAAATTATTTACCCTTTTGGCAATCACCCTGTTCGGTGTTGCGATGTGGAGTTGCTCGTATGACGACGACGATCTTTGGAAGAAGGTAGACGACCTGGACGATCGAGTAACCAATCTGGAGAATGCCCTCGCTCAAATGAATAAGGATATCATCAGACTTGAGGGACTTATTAATGCAATAGATGTAGGTGATCCCATTACGGGTTTTTCTGCAATGGATTCCGGAAAGGGCTGGATCGTAACTTTCGCCAGTGGCAAAATCATCGAGTTATATCACGGAAAAGACGGACAGGACGCACAAGCTCCGATAATTACCGTACTGGCAGAAGAGGGAATCTACTATTGGGCGATCACTATCGACGGGAAAACGGATTTCATGTATGCCGACGATGCCAAAACCCAGAAAATTCCTGTTACGGGACAGGACGGAACGACACCGGAGATCGGCGTAGACGAAGAAGGTTACTGGACGGTAAACGGCGACCGGGTTCAGTGGAAGGGGAAGGATCTGCCGGCCACGACCGAAGGATATACCTATCTCTTTACAGACGTTGTGGACAATGGTCGTTACTACACGTTCTACCTTGCCGATGGAACTACGATAGATGTTGTGAAGCGATTGAATGCCAGCATTAAGATTGACGCCGAACCGACCGAGCATTTCAAATTCGGACAGAGCCGTATTTTCCAATTTACTACCGAGAATGCGGTAGCCCTTGCCGGAGCAGCCACCGGGCCTATGGACTGGACGGTCAGCGCAAGTTTTAAAGACAATGCCGGGCGTCTGCGCATCATAGCACCTGCTGCGGATGGATGGGAACTCGAAGGAACAGTAACCGTAGGCGTAGTAGGCAGCGACGGAGCCGTAGTGACTGCCTCGATATTTGTCACTTCAAGCAGCTACGAACTGCGCTACCTCACTTTCGAGGACGAGGATTACAAGGGAACGCAAGGACTCAATTACTGGTCTTCTCTGATCGATACGCCCCAATACGGCGGACCGCTGCTCTACCCGTCGTCGGGCAATGTTTACAACTGGTACGATCAGGGAAATACGGAAATCGCGCATCGGTTCACCGACGAATGGGGCGATCATAAGTTTTGGGGCGGCGGCGAGGCCATCTCCAACTATGTGGAACAGGATGTAGACAGCGGCGATTTTCAACATCAACTGGCTATTTATTACAAACATCCCGAAACCGGATTCGGAGGACACAACGGTTCCCGGAATTTCTGCGTACATTATGGCTATCGGGACGATTCCGGCTACGGCGGGACGAAGCTTCAGGCCATCTGGTTCGAGGACGGCGTAGCCCGCGTGGTCGACCACATGTATGTGACCGCCACGACCTATCTGCTCAACTGTGTGGTAAGCGGCAATGGGCTCACCGATCCGGTCGGACCGGACGGTTTCGTCAGACTGGTGGCGATCGGATTCGACGAAAACGGCGCCGAAATTACCTCCGTACAGCCGACTTTTGAAATCGCCAATTACGAACGTACCGTCATCGACTGGCAGAAATGGGATCTTTCCGAACTCGGAAAAGTCAGCCGCATCGAATTCAACGTCACAGGCGACAGCGATAACGGTTATGGGTTCAGCCAGCCGGCATATTTTGCGTGGGACGATCTGGCGGTAAGGTTCGAATAACCGGCCCTCATTTGCGACAACACCCGGAGTGCCGGGATAAGAAAATCCCGGCACTCCATTAATTAACAAGCGCTATCAAGAAGTGAAAAGAATATCGGTAATTTTGATACTGTTCCACTTTCTCGCCTGCGGCACTACGAATGCTCAAGATGCCGAGAATAGACAAATCCCGGATTCGGTCCGGATACTGGCTATCGACGAGGTGACGGTGCTTGGGAGACAGAACAGGGCGGTCGTCCCGGCACAGATCCTCTCCGGCGAGAAACTGCAAAGGCTCAACTCACATTCCGTATCGGATGCGTTGCGCTATTTTTCCGGTGTGCAGATAAAGGACTACGGAGGTATCGGGGGTCTGAAAACCGTCAACATCCGTAGTATGGGCAGCCAACACGTGGGGGTATTCTACGACGACATACAGATCGGCAATGCCCAGAACGGGACGGTGGACCTCGGTAAATTTTCGCTTGACAACATGGAATTGGTATCCGTTTATAACGGCCAGAAAAGCGACATATTCCAGTCCGCACGCGATTTCGCCTCGGCAAGTGCGGTATATATGGTGACGCGCAGACCTGTTTTCGAGAGCGGACGCAGAAACCGTTTCAATGTAAAACTCAAAGGCGGTTCCTTCGACCTTATCAACGCTTCCGCCCTTTGGGAGCACCGGATCAGCGAAAACCTTTCGTCGTCGGCCAATATTGAATATCTGAACACTTCCGGCAAATATAAATTTCGCTATCATAAGGATGGCGGCTATGACACCACCGAAGTCAGACGCAACGGGGATGTCCGGTTTCTTCGCGCCGAGGCTGCTCTTTTCGGCAAGGTAAAGCGCGGAGAATGGCAGGCGAAAGGATATTTCTACAATTCAGAGCGAGGCTATCCCGGTGCAGCCGTAAAAAAGGATTACGGTATTTCATTACTGAACGAAGACCGGCAGAAAGACCGTAATTTTTTCTTTCAAGGTTCCTTAAGGCAAGAGGTGACGGATCTCTACAGCTATAAAATCCAAGCCAAATACGCCAACGACTATATGAATTACGTCATGCCGCCCGAAAGTACCGTACAACCGATGGATAATCACTATTGGCAGCAGGAGGTTTATATTACGGCTGCCAATCTGTTCGCTTTCACCCCGTGGTGGACAGCAAATCTGTCCACGGATTTCCAATGGAACAAACTCGATGCAGACGGCACCGATATGTTCAATGCGCATTTCATCGAACCGAGGCGCTATACGTTGCTGGGAGCCATAGCCACATCGGTCAACCTCAAACGATTCAGCATGCAGGCAAGCCTGCTTTACACGTATGTACATGACCGGAGCGCTCGGAGGATGGAAACAGCGCCGGATAAAAACGTATTCTCTCCCACGGTAATCGCATCGTACCGTCCGTTTGAAAAGATCGGCCTTGATATAAGAGCCTTTTATAAAGAGATATTCCGGATGCCGACCTTCAACGACCTCTATTACGTGCAATTGGGCAACCGGCTTCTGAAGCCGGAATACGCCACACAATACAATGTGGGGGTTGTCTACTCCAAACGATTCGGCAAAGGAGTGCTGTCGACGCTCAATCTTACGATGGATGCCTATTACAACGAGGTGAAAGACAAGATAATCGCCACCCCGACCTCCAACCAGCTCGTCTGGACAATGGTTAATCTCGGATATGTGGAGATACGCGGTGTGGATGTGACGTTCAATCCCTGTTTCAATATAGGCGGCGTGGCATTGGACACCCGGTTGAGTTATACCTATCAGAAGGCACAGGACTTCACTGAGGAGAAGGATGAAGGTTGGGAGGAAACCGTTATGGACGGATATGGCGACCAGATACCCTACATTCCGTGGCACAGCGGCACCGTGATTCTTAACGCTTCCTATCGAAAGTGGGATTTTAATTACAGTTTTATCTATACGGGAGAGCGATATATGCTCGGAAACAATACTCCGGTCAATTATATCCAGCCGTGGTATACGCACGATATGTCGCTGTCGCGAAATTTCCCATTCAAACACGCTCAGCTTCGTATCACCGCGGAGGTGAATAACATTTTCAACCAGCAATACGAAGTGGTTAAATGGTATCCCATGCCGGGAACCAATTTCAAGATTATTCTAAGTCTTACATTATGAAGGGATTTTATTTAAAATGGCTTACAGTCTTCATCGGCATTCTCATCCTTGCGGCTTCCTGCCGCAAGGACGATCCGGTATTACCCTCCGAGCCGACCTTGGTGAATCCGTGGGAACAGGTTACTGGCGATATATACGGATTTTTTCTGCTCAACGAAGGCAATATGGGAACGAACCAGGCTTCGCTCGACTATTACGACTATGAGACAGGCGTTTACACGCGAAATATTTACGGCGAACGCAACCCTTATGAGGTCAAAGACCTCGGCGACGTGGGAAACGACATTCAAATCTACGGTGACAAACTCTGGGCGGTTATAAATTGTTCCAATTATGTCGAGGTAATGGATGTCAATACAGCCAAGCATATCACCAAAATAGCTATCCCCAATTGCCGCTACCTTGCATTCAAAGATAAATATGCTTATGTGAGCGCTTATGCAGGCCCCGTACAGATAGCACCGGATGCCCGGATCGGATATGTGGCCAAAATCGATACGGTAAGCCTTCAGGTCGTCGATGAGTGCATTGTAGGTTATCAGCCCGAAGAGATGGCCATTGTGGGCAATAAACTCTATGTCGCCAATTCCGGCGGTTACCGTGTCCCGAATTACGACCGTACCGTGTCGGTTATCGACCTGAAAACTTTTACGGAAGAGAAAAAAATAGATGTCGCTATCAACCTTCACCGGATACAGCCGGACAATTACGGCAACCTGTATGTTTCTTCCCGCGGAGACTATTATGAAATACCTTCCAAAACATTCATAATCGACACTTCGACTGACGAGGTCACATACGAGTTCGAGGACCTGCCCAACACGCACATGACCCTGTGTCGGGATTCGCTGTTCCTTTACAGTACCGAATGGAGTTATCTGACAAACGATTGGACGGTATCCTATGCCATCGTAAACACGCGCACACGGGAGATCGTTACGCGCAACTTTATCAAAGACGGCACCGAAAAGCGTATCCAGACACCTTATGGAATCGCCGTCAACCCAAACACCGGAGAGTTTCTGGTTACCGATGCCAAAGACTACGTCCGTGCCGGAACCCTGCACTGCTTTGGGCCGGACGGCATACGAAAATGGTCGATAAGCACCGGGAACATACCGGCACATATTGTTTTCACACATAAAAAATTGCAACCGCTGGAAGAGTAACTTAACACACTTGAATATGAAAAAAAATTATGAGCGAATCGTTTTACTGCTTCTATCGGCGTTGCTTTCGGTTGGATTTCTTGCCGGGTGCAACGACGCTGATAACGGAGACGACGGTTATCTCCTGAAAAAGGAAGACATCTCTGTGAACCGGCCCGACGGGGGATTTAAGGCTCTGGTCAACCAGCCTTTCCGGATCGAAGTGAAAAGCGTTTCGGATGAGGGCGTTTCCTATGAATGGTCTCTCGGCGATTCGAAAATAGCCGATTCGAAGAATCTGGAATACACCTTCACTTCGTTGGGAACATTCACCCTTACGCTGCATGCCAGCCAGGGAACGACCACCTTCGACTATGATTTCGAGGTCAAAGTAACCACCGATTACGTACTCAAAAAGGAAGATATAACCATCGAAGAGCCCGAAGGAGGATTTAGAGCCAAGGTCGACCAACTGTTTCGGATAGAAGTAACCAGCGTGTCCGACGACGGTGTCTCTTACTTATGGTTCGAGGATGAGGAGCCGGTCGCTCAAACCAAGAATCTTGAGCACATGTTTTCACATGGCGGCGCTATCGGCTTGAAATTAACAGCATCGCAAGGGGATATCTTCTTTGATTATTATTTCACTGTTTTTGTCGAATATGCTCCTATCGACCCGCCTGCGGAAGGGGCGAATCCCTATATCACCAAAGTCTTCGACTACATGCCGGCAGTCGGACAATTTACCAATACGCTGCCGCTGTACGAGGAGGGGGATACGCAGGAGACAATGAATCACAAAGTATTGGACGCCATCGGCAATAATAAACGCGGAATGATCACCCTCGGCGGATTCGGCGGCTACGTAACGGTCGGTTTCGACCATACAATCCAGAATGTCGAAGGCTTGCGAGACTTCCGGGTTTTAGGCAATGCCTTTTATGCAAATGCCAATCCCAATCCGGATGCTCCAGAGGGCGGAAGCTGTGAGCCCGGAGTAATTATGGTGGCCTATGATCCCGACAATCTCGGACCGGACAACGTACAATGGTATGAAATACAGGGCAGCGCCCATGTGGATCCTACCAAGGAACCGTGGTATGAAATGGCGAAGGTCAATGGTAACGATGTAAACATTTACTTCGATTACCGGATAACCTATTACCGTCCCGACAGCGAACCAACATCGAGAGACGAATGGGATACGTATATAAAATGGGAGGATAATCAGGGAAATTCCGGCTACAAAATGAAAAATCAGTATCATTCACAACCGTATTATCCGCTTTGGGCCGGAAATACGCTGTCGTTTACAGGCACATGCCTGCCTCAGAATGCCATTGACGAAAGCGGTTCGGGAACCTATTTCGTTCTTTACAAATTCCGCTATGGCTATGCGGACAATGAAATCAACAGCTATGACGACTCGTCGATCGATATAAGCTGGGCTGTCGATGCGAGCGGAAACAGCGTCAACCTGCCGGGAGTCGATTATATAAAAATATACACCGGTGTCAACCAAGAGAACGGTTGGCTTGGGGAATGTTCGACCGAAATAATGGGTGTGGAAGACCTGCATTTGCTCAAAGAGGAAATACACACAAGGCGATAAAGACCGAAATAACAGGCAATTCAAGTTTTCTGAACTTCGAAAACTCATTTCGATTTACAAATAGTTAATCGGCGGCTGGCCTTTTGATCGCGGTGAACCATTGCAAACATTCCTGCATTTAAATCCCGCCGCCGTTCTTTCACATCTGTCTGCGAGAACCGGAAAAATAGAGATTAGTAGCACGTTGTCTGCCATAACAACGCAATACTCCGGTTTCCACAGACAGATTTTTGCTGATTTGCATTTCGAAAACAATAGAAAATTTTTACAGCAAGCACAAAAATTGAAAAAATGGTCTTATCAAATATGCTTTGTTTTTATTCAACCAACGGATTACACAAAACAAAAGTAATATCCACATTTGGTTTTCGCATTCCAACCATTTCTTCTCTGCGGGGAAAATGCGGGGAAAAATCCGAAAATTAAAAATCGCTTAACTTATCATAATCAACAAATTAAGCGATTTTACTGGTACCCGGAGCCGTGTCCGATCCTCCGATGCGGGCCTTTCCGGCGATCGCCCTGCTGGCCGCCGTGGGGCACGCCCTGCGTTTCTGCCTGATGGACACAGGCGTGGATATCGCTTCGGCGTCGCTGTGCGCTTCGGTGGCGATCGGTATCGGAAGCCTGCTGTTGGGAGGCCGTATCCACTGCCCGATGACGGTGCTGTTCATCCCCGCGCTGCTGCCGATGATCCCCGGCATGTATGCCTACAAGACGGTCTTTTCGATGATTATGTTCATGCAGAATCTCGACGATCCCTCCGCTGCGGGGTATCTGGCGGCCATCGTCCGCAACGGATTCGTTACCTTCAGCGTGATTTTCATGCTGGCTGCGGGAGCCGCCGCGCCGATTTTCCTCTTCAACAAACGCGCACATTCGCTGACACGCAATAAAAAACAGATTCGCAGCTGATTATGGAACTCTTTTGGCAAACTATCGCAGACTACAATACGATGACTTGGCCCGTGCAGGCGCTCATCGTGCTGGCGGCCGTCGTCCTGACGGCGCGTCTCTATCTGCGCCCGACGCACCGGGTGAAAACCGCAATGAAATGTTTTTTGGCGTTTCTCAATGCGTGGATCGCCGTCGCCTATTACCTCGTGTCGTGCGATGCGCGGGCTTACAGCGGAGTCATGGCGTTTTTCTGGGGCGTCATGGCCGCCGTGTGGATTTATGACGCGGTCGTCGGTTACACGACGTTCGAACGGACGTACAAACACGACAAATTCGCTTTTGCGCTCTACCTGATGCCGTTCCTCTATCCGCTGATATCCCATCTGCGGGGACTGGATTTCCCGATGACCACCTCGCCCGTCATGCCCTGCACGGTGGCGATCTTCACCATAGGACTGATGCTCTCGTTCTCGAAGCGGATCAATCTGTTCGTCGTGCTGTTTCTGTGCCATTGGTCGCTGATCGGCTTTTCGAAGGTTTACTTTTTCGGCATTCCCGAAGACCTGCTTTTGGCGAGCGCGCTGGTGCCGGCGCTCTATCTCTTTTTCAAGGAGTATATCGACGTCAATTTCCGCCGCAACGCCAAACCCGATCTGCGGGTGATGAATATCTGCTTCTGGCGATGTGTTCGGGACTCGGCGTCTTTTTCGCCGCGACCATCTGGCAGCAGCTCGTCGGAATGGCCGGATAATGCCGGCCTCCCGGACGTCTTCACCGGACCGGGGATAAAAAAATCCCTCCTTTGGTAAGGAGGGATTTGGGGTGGAGTGTCGGAATGGCCGCTAGGAGCTGTCCCGCCGACATCCGGTTATTTCGCGTACGAAACGGCGCGGGTTTCGCGGATGACGGTGATCTTCACCTGACCGGGATAGGTCATTTCGTCCTGAATCTTCTTGGCGATATCGTGCGAAAGTCCTTCCGATTCCTGATCCGAAAGCTTGTCGGCGCCGACGATCACGCGCAGTTCGCGGCCGGCCTGAATGGCATAGGTCTTGACGACGCCGGGGTATGACAGGGCGATGTCCTCCATCTCCTTCAGACGCTTGATGTAGCTCTCCACCACTTCGCGGCGCGCTCCGGGACGTGCGCCCGAAATGGCGTCGCAGACCTGGATGATCGGGGCGATGAGCGAGGTCATCTCCACCTCGTCGTGGTGGGCGCCGATGGCGTTGCAGACCTCGGGCTTCTCCTTGAACTTCTCGGCGAGTT
>OKWG01000733.1_pt1 | contig 10364 bp, 7 predicted proteins | sample 1607091 | NCBI WGS metagenome assembly OKWG01 (sample SAMN04414080, study PRJEB24778) | human gut metagenome | material: faecal | host: Homo sapiens
GCTATAGTATGAGTCATTTTATCACGAATTTTGCAGATGTGGTCCGCATACCGGAACCGCAAGTCAAGGCACAACCGCTGAATACTGTTGTTTTTTCATGCAAACGTTTTATGGAAACGGTTTGTCTGAACAGGAATATCCGGATCGTGATGGAGCTGGATCCCGTTTCGCCGATTGTCAATCTGGACAATTCTCTCTTCGAGCAGGTGTTGGTCAACATTATCAAGAACGCTTCCGAATCGATTGACCATGATGGCGAGATTTATATCCGTACTTCTCATAATCCGGTCTGCTTGGAGATCGCCGACACAGGTAAAGGTATTGACAAGGAAACGGAGGCCAAGCTGTTCAGCCCTTTCTTTTCCACTAAACGTGGCGGTCAGGGTATCGGCTTGATATTTATCCGCGAAGTGCTTCAAAAGCACAACTGTTCTTTTTCTCTTAGGACGTATGCGGACGGATTGACGAGGTTTAGAATTTTGTTCGAGTAGTATCGGGCGTACAGGCTTGACCGGACGGAATGATAATAAGTAACTGTAATAAAATATAGATAAACCTACATTTATGATTGAAAATATGATTACTGAACTGACTATGCTCGGAACAGGTAATGCTACCGTTACAAAATGTTATAACACCTGTTTCACTATCAAGATCGGAAAGAACATCTTACTGGTCGACGCCGGAGGTGGCAACGGTATATTGAGACAGTTGGAGAAAGCGGGAATCGCGATAAGCGAGATACATGATATGTTTGTGACACATGCTCATACCGACCATATATTGGGGGCTATCTGGATGGTCCGTATCGTTATGCAGAAAATGCTGTCCGGACAATATACGGGCACTTTCCGGGTGTATGGACATGATAAGGTGTTGGAAGTGCTGGACTGGATCTGCCGGAAATTGCTGCCGGCAAAGATCGTCGCATTGATCGGGAGCGCAGTTGAGTTTCGTGAAGTGAAGGATGGAGAGACCTTTGAAGCCGGAGGTTTATGCCTGCAATGTTTCGATATCGCATCCACCAAAGAAAAACAGTTCGGATTTCGAACGCAGCTGCCGGACGGACAGTCGTTTGTCTGTCTGGGAGACGAACCTTATAATGTGATAAACCGCTCTTATGTGGAAAATGCGGATTGGCTTTTATGCGAAGCCTTTTGCTTGTATGAGGATCGGGAAGTTTTCCAGCCTTATAAGAAGCACCACAGTACGGCATTGGACGCCGGGAGATTGGCTGCGGAATTGGGAGTGAAGAATTTGGTCTTATATCACACCGAAGACCGTAACTTGGATACCCGCAAGCAATCTTATATGCGTGAAGCTGCACAGGCTTTCTCCGGAACCGTTTATGTTCCGGACGATTTGGAAAGGATTAACATTTGAATAAACACCGGCCGATAGTTGTTCCAGTGTGGCTGATATTATGCCGGATCTCTGTCGTACGGATTTATATGATTCGCTTTTTGTATAAATAAAAAAAGAGGACCGAAGTCCTCTTTTTAATTATTGCGTTATACTTTATTTAGCAGCAGCATTGATAGCATCCAGAATCTTTTTGGAATTAGCATCGGCTGCGTTCAAAGCGACTGCCTGTTCCAGATAACCTTTTGCTTTTGCCATTTGAGCATCTGCTTTTTTCTTTTCAGCAGCGTATTTGTCTGGATCGGATGTTGCGATCGGGTTGGCATCGGCCAGAATTTTTGCACCTGCATTGTAGAACATAACGCCAAGGCTGTACAGAGCGTTGCCTTTATATTTGGCGTTACTTACAACTAATACGTCTTTAAATAGTTCTTCTGCTTCTTCTGTCTTACCTGCTTTCTGGGCTGCCTGTCCTTTCTTCATGCAATAAGCATACAGAAGTTTTTCGAGGTTTGCGTTTTGGGCATTTGCTTTCAGACCAGCTTCAACTGTTGCTGTAAAATCGGCAGCTTTGTCCTGACTACGCAAAGACATCGCTTTGCCTACATAAGCGTCGTCTGCTTTATAGCCCTTTTGAATGGCCATGTCGTAGAACTTGATGGCATCGTCATACTTTTTGGCATTGTAAGCTGCAAATGCACAGTTAAAGATACGGCTTTCATCTTCATAGTTTGTAAGTTTCAAGTATTCGCTGTACTTTGCTACAACTTCGGGATAGTTTTTTGCAGTCATGGCTGCGTCTCCTTCTTCACGCAGTTTGTCTGCGTTCGCATCTTGTGCGAATAAATTGCCTACACTCAGGCAAAAAGCCAGTAATAAGATAATTTTCTTCATGGTGATTAAATGTAATATTTAAATTAGTTCGACTAAGGTAGTAAGTGTAATGTAAGAGACAAAAGGATTTTGTGTTTTTTTAGATTTATAAAGAAAACAAAGGCGACCTTCAGGGCCGCCTTTATTTTGATCTTACAGGATAGGATTATAAACCTTGCCCGTGGCAATTCTTATATTTCTTACCGCTTCCGCAAGGACAGGGGTCGTTGCGACCTACGCGTTTTTCGGCGCGAACTGGTTCCTGGCGCGGTTGTTGCTGGGCACGTTCTTCCGGATTGTTGTTACCGGAGATATCGGTCTTCTCAGTACGATATTTGCTCATGTCCTGGTGGCGCTCGGCTTCAGCTCTTTGGATAGCGATACGCTGACGGGCTGCCTCTTCCATAGCTGCTTGACGGACAGCCATAGCCTGCTTTTCTTCTTCGGTCGGTTCTTCGCGAACAGGGATCTGCCCGCGCATCAGGACGGCAGCAGTCTTACGGTTCATCATATCCACCATGTTCTTGAACAGGTTGTAAGACTCTAACTTGTAGATCAACAGGGGATCTTTATTTTCGTAACTGGCGTTTTGTACCGAGTGACGCAGTTCGTCCATTTCACGCAAATGTTCTTTCCAAGCTTCATCGATAGTATGCAGGACGATCGATTTTTGGAATGCTTTCGTGATAGCTTTGCTTTCTGTTTCGTAAGCTTCTTTCAAGTTGCAGGAAACATTATACATACGTTTACCGTCCGTAATAGGGATCATGATGTTTTCATACATCGCCCCCTGATGTTCGTAAACTTGTTTGATCACCGGATTGGCAACCTGAGTCATACGTTCCATGCGGCGTTTGAACAGCTGCAACGCTTCATCGAACAGTTTATCGGCCAGCTTGTCGGCTTTGCCGTTCTTGAATTCTTCTTCCGTGAACGGACATTCCATTGCGAAAGTCTTGAACAGTTCCAGCTTGAAACCTTCGTAGTCACCATCGGCATGCTGGTCGACGATTGCAACGGATGTATCATAAATTGTATTTAATACGTCCAGACCGATACGTTCTCCCATCAGAGCATGACGACGGCGGGTATAGATTACGTTACGTTGCGAGTTCATCACGTCGTCATATTCCAACAGACGTTTACGAATACCGAAGTTGTTTTCTTCCACCTTCTTCTGAGCACGTTCAACAGATTTGCTCAGCATGCTGTGTTCCAATACTTCACCTTCCTTGAACCCTAATTTGTCCATCAATCCGGCTATCTTTTCAGATGCGAACAGACGCATCAAATCGTCTTCCAGAGAAACAAAGAATACGGAAGAACCCGGGTCACCTTGACGTCCGGCACGACCACGTAACTGACGGTCTACACGGCGGCTTTCGTGACGTTCCGTACCGATGATGGCCAAACCGCCGGCTGCTTTTACTTCCTGCGATAGCTTGATGTCAGTACCACGACCGGCCATGTTGGTGGCGATCGTCACCGTACTGCTCTGTCCGGCAGTCGCTACGATTTCAGCTTCTTTCTGGTGCAATTTCGCGTTCAGGACGTTATGTTTGATCTTACGCATAGTAAGCATACGGCTCAACAATTCGGATATTTCGACGGATGTCGTACCGACCAGTACCGGACGTCCTGCTTCGGTCAACCGGACGATCTCTTCGATTACGGCGTTATATTTTTCGCGTTTCGTCTTGTAGATGCGGTCGTTCATGTCGTTACGGGCGATCGGGCGGTTTGTCGGGATTACGACAACATCCAGTTTGTAGATGTCCCAGAATTCACCGGCTTCCGTTTCTGCCGTACCGGTCATACCTGACAGCTTGTGATACATGCGGAAGTAGTTCTGCAGGGTGATTGTTGCAAATGTCTGTGTTGCAGCTTCCACTTTCACACGTTCTTTTGCTTCGATAGCCTGATGCAGACCGTCGGAGTAGCGGCGTCCGTCCATGATACGGCCCGTTTGTTCGTCGACGATCATGACCTTGTTGTCCATCACGACATATTCGTCGTCTTTCTCGAACAAAGTGTAAGCCTTCAACAACTGGTTGATCGTATGTACGCGTTCGCTCTTGACGGAATAGTTGGCCAACAATTCGTCTTTCTTAGCCTGTTTTTCTTCTTCGTTTTGGATATGTTCCAGTTCGGAAAGCTGGGAGGTGATATCCGGCAATACGAAGAATGTCGGATCATCGGTCTTGCCGGTCAGCAAGTCGATACCTTTATCGGTCAATTCGATACTGTTATTTTTTTCGTCGATCACGAAGTACAGTTCGTCTGTCGCTTCATGCATGTGACGCATGTTTTCAGACATGAAATATTCTTCCGTCTTCAACATCTGGGCTTTTACGCCTTGTTCGCTCAGGAATTTGATCAGTGCCTTGTTGCGCGGATATCCTTTGAAGGAACGGTACAGTTGGATAGAACCTTCTTCCACCTCTTTCTGATCGCTGCTTGCCATTTTCTTCTTGGCTTCGATCAGCATCTTGGAACAAAGGTCTTTCTGTGCGTTTACGACTACTTCCACGTTCGGACGGAACTGTTCGAACAGCTGCTCTTCGCCGCGAGGGATCGGACCGGAAATAATCAACGGTGTACGGGCATCGTCGATCAACACGGAGTCGACCTCATCGACGATGGCGTAGTTGTGTTTGCGTTGTACCAGGTCGTTCGGGCTGATCGCCATATTGTCACGCAGATAGTCGAAACCGAATTCGTTGTTCGTACCGAATGTGATGTCGGCATTGTAAGCGGCACGGCGGGCGTCGGAGTTCGGCTGATGCTTGTCGATACAGTCTACCGACAGTCCGTGGAACATATATAACGGGCCCATCCATTCCGAGTCACGTTTTGACAGGTAGTCGTTCACGGTTACTACGTGTACACCGTTGCGGGTCAATGCGTTCAAGAATACCGGCAGAGTAGCCACCAATGTTTTACCTTCACCGGTCGCCATTTCGGCAATCTTGCCTTTGTGCAGTACGACACCACCGAACAACTGTACGTCGTAGTGGACCATATCCCAGGTGATTTCGTTGCCACCTGCCACCCAATGGTTGTGATAGATGGCCTTGTCGCCGTTGATTTCCACAAAGTCGTATTTGGTAGCCAGGTTACGGTCGAAGTCATTTGCCGTTACTTCGATCGTTTCGTTTTCAGAAAAACGGCGAGCCGTATCTTTCATGATAGAAAAGACTTCTGGAAGTACCTCTTCCAGCACCACTTCCATCTTTTCAGTGATATTCTTTTCGATCTTGTCAACTTCTGCCCAGATCGCTTCACGTTCTTCCAGTTCCTTGTTGTCGATGCCTTTACGCAGTTCTTCCACTTTAGCGCGTTCATCGGCTACGTAATCCTGGATACGTTGTTTGATTTCATCAGTTTTTGCACGAAGCTCGTCATTCGAGAGCTTTTGGATTGACGGATATACGGCCTTGATCTTGTCCACATACGGGGTGATTTCTTTCAGGTCACGCTGCGACTTATTGCCGAACAGCTTCGTCATAAATTCATTAAATCCCATAACTTATTAAATTGACAATTGACAATTGACAATTGACAATGCAATTGACGATTTCAATTGGATGGTTACTAATTTTATTTGTTTGTATTTGTCAATGGATATTTATTTAGATGGAATTGTCAATTGTCCATTGTCAATTGTCAATTCTCTAAGTGGCAAGCTGAGGGATGCATTGGGTGGCCTGATCCTCAGCACATGGGTTACCGTTGGGGCTACCTCTGTGGCTTTTACTTCGCGGTAGATATGTTCCGGCTTGATGCCATTGCCTATAAATACCAGCGGGGTTATAACTGCATTATTTCGTATTACTTTTACTTTCGCTTTCGGATCGTCATTGTTGATGGTCCATCCGGGCTGCAACTCGATGATCAGGTCGCCACGGCTTGAAAGGTGGGTTCCGTGCAGATATTTGGAAGTCTTTTCGTTCCAGTTGCCCGTACGAAGGACATTTTCGGTGGCAACGAATTGCACGCCGCTGAATTCGCGCAAGAATTCGGCCGCCTTTTCCTGTATGACCGTCAGTTCCAGCTTCGCGTCTTCTATCGCTTTGCGGTTCAGATAGATATGGTTGTTATAGAATCCTTTTACCCAATTCGTATGTTGGCCGTAGATCGCCATCAAGTACATATTGAGTAAGGCGACGCAACGTTTCGGATGGAATTCGCCATTTGTCAGCTGCATGCCGTCAGGATATTCTTCTTCACTCTTATAATATCCTGAACCGGTAAAGACGATCAGCGTGTTGTTCAGTCCGACCTTCTTGTCGATCTTGTCCAACAACTGCTCCAGATCCTTGTCCAACTGATAATAGGTGTCTTGTATCTCGCGGGTGTATTCCTTATGCATATTGCCGCGATAATTGCCTGCATAATAAGTGATAGCAAGCATATCCGGACAGGAACGTGTACCGAAAGCCCCGTATTCGAGGAACTGAAGCACCAAGCGATTGATTTCCTTATTGATAAAAGGGGATGTCTTCAAGTTGAAGAAACACTCATTTGTATTTTCCTTGAATGTGTATTTGAAAGGAATTTCATCTAACACATACGGAAATGCATTGAACCTATCCAGTGACAGGGAGGGTGTCCAAGTCATCTGCTCCAAACGTGCCGACAGAGATTCCGGGCCGTTGTTGTAGCGATCCACATACCAAGGAAGCCCTTTGTAGTAGGTCGTTGTTGCCCATTTGCCGTTGTAATCGTCCATCCAGAAAGCACCGTTTGCCGCATGTCCGGCAGAAAGGATCGCACTTTCGGGGTTGGGAGCAATGGCATATACGTCACTTCTACCTTTGGAGGCGATTTTCAGTTCGTCTCCGATTGTGGAGCTGATCAGTTTCCGGGGAGAATAATGCTCTTTCGTATAATTGCCGATATAGTCCGGGTCATATAAGACCGAAATCTCCTTTTCCTTGTCAAAATCGTAGATATTCTTTCCCGCTATTCCATTGAAATTAGGATTGCTTCCGGTGAATAGGGTGGCAAAGGCACTGGCTTCATCTATGTCTGAGAATTCGAACCGTATGTTGTTATACACCAGTCCTTCATTCATCAACCGCTTGAAACCACGCTCGCCGAATGTATTATAAAAGTATTCTATATAATCACCCCGCAATTGATCGACAGTGATGCACACGACCAATTTGGGAGTGCTTTGTTGAGCCTCCAGGTTGGTTGCTGCCAGAATTGCGATGAGCGATGTTAATATTTTTCGTACCCGATGTTCCATATTTTTCTGTAAACGCCATATCCCGAACGGAGCCAAAGGCTCATTACCAGCGGAATAAATGCTGTATTTAAATGCTGCGGAATGAAATGCCAGCCAGCCAGCATCAGCGTAAGCGCCGCAAAGTTAATAAAATGATAATAATATGCGGCCTTTCTTAACTTTTTTACTGTAAACAAAATAACAGCTGCTAAGTCAAAAGGTTGTAACCAGATAATATTCCAGTTCGGGCAAACGCATGGATGTGTCGAAACGAAACTCAGGAAAAACAGTACGATTCCTGCTATTCCAGCTGTGAAAAACAAGATGCAATCAACAATCCTGAAATAGGATTTATGTCGCCATTCAACGAATGTGACAGCCAGCACAACCAGGAAAAAGGCCCAACAGCAGACAAGTGGCGTAACGAAGCCCGTATCCGGTTTTACGTCATCGGTGAGTCCGTTTATCAATGTTTGGGTTGAACTTACCAATTCCTTCCGGGAACCGTCTGCACCGGTAATGGTTGCCGTACCGAACGCTTCTTTCAGGTAGGGCGGTAGGAACATCATTTCATGGGGAGTCGCGATCTGGTCGGTCGGACTGCCAAGTGCCAGGTCACATCCGAATGTAAGCCAGGGTTTGTTGCGCGTACAGTAGTTGATGAGATCGCGGAACGTCTGCTGCTTGAACGGTATGTTATAATCTATTTTTCCACCTGCCAGCTTCTCGATAATGGCAGCGGGTCTCGTCGCACAATTGTCGAAAAAGAAATTATAACGGTATACGCGGTTTTCCGGCCGGTTATTGATCATCAACGCTTCCCATATCCGTGCTTTTCCTGCGGAATCGATATCCAGGATTTGTTCGGTGACTTCGCTTCCCCGCATCTCATATTCGATTAGGAAGTCGCGTGTATATTGCGCTGCCAGTCTGTAATCGGTTTCTCCTTTTGCAAACCGATAGATGAAGTTGGGCTTCGAGAAGTCGAATATCCCGTAATTAAATACGGTATCGAGTTTTTTCGATGCATCTCTTACCCGCAAAGCTGTATGTCCGTAGACCGTGTACACTTCGTCTTCCGATGGCGAAACTGTCAATAGGCTGATCTCGGCATCTTTGCTGAGCAACGGGTATTGCGCCTGAAGCGAGACGGAAGTAAAGAGTAGAAAGAGTAGAAATATATTTTTTTTCATAAACAGGAAGTTGTTAATCGTTTTTCGCCAGCAGATAGGTCACATGTGTGCTGGAACCTATACGGCACAGAAGCTCTTCTTTAATATGTTTTTTCAGGTCGGCGGTTGCCTGATAGCGGAGACAGGTATTCAACTTCGTATATGTGATCGTCGTAATGCTTTCATTATGATTTAGGTTGTCCTGCAATCTTGTTTTACGTTCTTCCGGCATATAGCAGGGAGCACTTTTTACATTTTTCAACGGGATGGATTTTAAATCTTTTATTTTTTGTGTACTATATGAGACCGCCCGTGCATGTGTTTGTTGTTTCCCCTTCCTGTTGTTCGGTTGCGGAGTTTTGTGTACGCTGAATCGAATTGCCATTGCTTCTATTGTTTAGTTACCCGGCAGATATATGGAAATATCTTCCGGTTGTTTTATTTTTCCCTTCGGGGTAATCGTTTGTCGATAACCATCGGTAGGCTTACTAACAATTGTCGACAGGCAGATTATTAAGCTACAAATATACGACAGATTGAAAGAAAATGTATTGGAAATGTGGACTATTTTAAGAAAAGACAGACATTACAACGTAATAGCCATTTTGATGTCGGAATCGGTTTAGGTAGTTTACTGCTAAAATGTATCTGTTTTTTTGTCACGATTGGATACAGATTTTGACTTCTTTTTGTCATGTCTTTTTGTTGTTAAAGGCTCCGTGGACCCGATACATCTACACTAGACCGCTCGTCGGCGGCGTCAGAGGTGTATACGAGACAGGGATCGACCGTGCCGAAGAAGATCTTCGCCGCCTCCGCGCCGATGACGCAGACCTGATTGTAGTTCTGCATATCGAGATACGCAAGGTCACGTCCCTTGGCAAGCGTCAGATTGCTGCACGCGCTGTATTGGTCAGAGCCGAAATAGATGGTCGGCGGACCGCTGATGAGGTTCCACTGCTCATCGTATTTGGTCTCCATGTTCGCGCTGTTCTTCGTGCCGTAGACCACGGTGGCATTTGCCTGTCCGTTCGGCGTCACGCCGACGACCGTTTCCTTCATGCTCTGGCAGTAGTCATAGAGATCCGGAAAATAGTCGGGGCTGATGTCATTGCCGTCCGCGTCGTACATCCACGAATACATATACACGGTAAGGCGGTTCGAGCCCATCGCGTTGAGCTGCTTCATCATCTCCTCCTTCATGCCCTCCATGACCGAAACGATGGTCATGACGGCGGCGATGCCGATGAAGATGGAGAGAATGGTCAGCGCGCTGCGACCCTTCTTTCCGGCGATGGATTTCCATGCCATTTTGAACGCCTGTAAAATGTTCACAGCCAATCCACCTCCTGCTCATGGTCCTCGATGATCTTGCCGTCGGCGAGGCGGACACAGCGCCGCGCCGTGGCGGCGATGCCGTTGTCGTGCGTGATGAGAATGACGGTGCTGCCCTCCTTGTTGAGCTGCTGGAGGAATTTCAGCACCTCAAGGCCCGTTTTGGAGTCCAGCGCGCCGGTCGGCTCATCCGCCATGATGATGGGCGGGTGCGTCGAGATGGCGCGGGCGATGGCGACGCGCTGCTGCTGGCCGCCGGACATCTGCGTGGGCTTATTTTTGCGGCGGTCGGCCAAGCCGACGCGCTCGAGCGCCTCGATGGCCAGCTCGTGCCGGTCGTCGATGCCGAAGCCCTGATAGACCAGCGGCAGTTCGACATTCTCCTGCAC
>OKWG01000754.1_pt1 | contig 10027 bp, 7 predicted proteins | sample 1607091 | NCBI WGS metagenome assembly OKWG01 (sample SAMN04414080, study PRJEB24778) | human gut metagenome | material: faecal | host: Homo sapiens
ATGTTTGTTCATTCAATATATAGTGTAAAAATATAGAAAAAAAGTGCCAAAGTTCAGTTTAGGGCATAAAAAAAGGAGTACCGCTGTACTCCAACCTTTGTTAACCTTAAATCTAATACTATGAAAAACACATTGCAAATGTACGGACTTTTGGGACATTGACAAACTTTCCAAGAAAAAAAGCATGTTTCATAACACATTTTAATAAGATTAATGCTCGTTTTCACGTCCTTTTTCACTTTTTCTGCTTCAAAGTAGAAAAGAAGGTATAGCATCACGTAAAAAAATGAGCAAGTTCTTTCCATTATACTCCCAGTTTGCATTATCTTTGCACTAACACGAAGATAAGCTGCACCTCAGCATAAAAAATGAACGAGTTCATTTTATTCTGCATTCGGTTTGCACTATCTTTGTAGTGAGATTAACAAGAACTTATATATGCCAGACTATGATTTAATCGCCATATTAGGGCCTACCGCTTCAGGAAAGACTCCATTTGCAGCCGCCTTGGCCGCCGAACTCCATACGGAAATCATCAGTGCCGATTCACGGCAAATCTACCGGGGGATGGACCTAGGCACCGGCAAAGACCTTGCTGACTATACCGTCGACGGGAAACAGATTCCCCATCACCTCATCGACATAGCCGCCCCGGGCTATAAGTACAATGTTTTCGAGTATCAGCGTGATTTCTTGAATGCTTACGAGACTATTAAACAAAAAGGTTGCCTGCCCGTTGTATGTGGAGGAACCGGAATGTATCTCGAATCAGTACTGAAAGGCTACCGTCTGCTGCCCGTACCCGAGAATCCCGAGTTGCGCACCCGTCTGGCAGACAAATCGCTGGAAGAACTGACCGACATACTGAAAGGTTACAAAAGCCTGCACAATACCACGGACGTGGACACAGCCAAACGTGCCATACGAGCCATCGAAATCGAAGAGTATTATGCCCATACCCCAGTAGACGAACGTTCCTTCCCCCAGATGAACAGTCTCATCATAGGTGTGGACATCGACCGGGAATTGCGTCGGGAGAAAATCACCCGCCGCCTGCACCAGCGCCTGGAAGAAGGAATGATAGACGAAGTGCGACGTCTGATAGAGCAAGGCATCCAACCGGATGACCTCATCTATTACGGACTGGAATACAAGTATCTGACACTTTATGTCATCGGCAAGTTGACCTATGAAGAGATGTTCACGCAACTGGAAACAGCCATCCACCAGTTTGCCAAACGCCAGATGACCTGGTTCCGCGGTATGGAACGGCGTGGATTTACCATCCATTGGATGAATGCCCGGTGGCCGATGGAAGAAAAGATAGCTTTTGTAAAGAAGAAGTTGGAAGGATGATGAAATGATAAAGTGACCGGGTGATTTAAATCGTAAATAGTAAATAGTCAAATTGTAAATAGAATCATGAGTGCAGAACCCGAAAAGTTGGGAGTGATATACAACCCCAAAGCCGGAACACGGAAAGTGCAGAAACGGTGGAAAGAAATCAAAGAATACATAGACAGCAAAGGTGTGCCTTACGACTATGTGCAGTCCGAAGGGTTCGGTTCGGTAGAGCGTCTGGCAGGCATCCTCGCCAACAACGGCTACCGCACCATTGTTGTAGTAGGCGGTGACGGCGCACTGAATGACGTCATTAACGGCATCATGCTTTCCAATGCACCAGACAAGGAGAATATAGCCATCGGCATCATCCCCAATGGTATAGGAAATGACTTTGCCGACTATTGGGAAATGAGTTCGGATTACAAGAAAGCGGTGGATTGCATCATCAACAACCGCCGCCGGAAAATAGACGTGGGTACCTGCTATTATTACGACGGTGAAAAGCATCTGACACGCTACTTTCTCAATGCCATCAACATAGGCCTGGGAGCCCGTATCGTGAAAATCACCGACCAGTGCAAGCGTTTCTGGGGAGTGAAGTTCCTCTCTTACTTCATGGCACTGCTATCCATTATCTTCGAACGGAAGCTGTACCGCATGCATCTCAAGATAAACGGCGAGCATATACGCGGACGCATCATGACTGTCTGCATAGGCAGTGCGTGGGGATACGGACAAGCGCCTAGTGCAGTGCCCTATAACGGCTGGCTGGATGTTTCCGTCATTTACCGTCCCGAATTGCTGCAACTATGGTCGGGATTGTGGATGCTTATCCAAGGGCGGATTCTGAACCATAAGGTAGTGATGCCCTACCGTACGCAAAAAGTAAAAGTGCTGCGTGCGCAAAATGCCTCTGTCGATTTGGACGGACGTATTCTCGACCGTCATTTTCCACTGGACATCAGCGTACTGCATGAAGCAATAACATTGATTATACCCAATTGAAAATACTTAATCAGTAACAACCTATGATTGAATTAAAGAATAATCCTGCCGGAAACTTCTTCCTACTGGCAGGTCCATGTGTCATCGAAGGAGAAGAAATGGCAATGCGCATTGCCGAACGTATCGTGACCATCACAGAAAAACTGCAAATCCCATACGTATTCAAAGGGTCGTACCGTAAAGCCAACCGTTCGCGTCTGGATTCCTTTATGGGTATCGGTGACGAAAAGGCGCTGAAGATACTGCAAAAGGTACACGACACTTTCGGAGTACCTACCGTGACCGACATTCATGCCGCCGAAGAAGCCACCATGGCTGCCGAATATGTGGATATTCTGCAAATTCCCGCCTTCCTCTGCCGGCAGACAGACCTGCTTGTAGCCGCCGCCAAAACCGGAAAAACCATCAACATCAAGAAAGGGCAGTTCCTCTCTCCGCTTGCCATGCGCTTTGCGGCTGATAAAGTAGTGGAAGCAGGCAATAGGAACGTCATGCTGACGGAACGCGGAACTACTTTCGGTTATCAGGATTTAGTCATCGACTATCGCGGCATCCCCGAAATGCAGACCTTCGGTTTCCCCGTCATCCTGGATGTAACCCACTCCCTGCAACAGCCCAACCAGACCAGTGGCGTCACGGGAGGTATGCCGCAACTTATCGAGACCGTAGCCAAAGCCGGTGTTGCCGTAGGTGTAGACGGACTGTTCATCGAAACCCACGAAAATCCCGCCGTAGCCAAGAGTGACGGCGCCAACATGCTGAAACTCGACCTGCTGGAAGACCTGCTGACCAAATTGGTCCGCATCCGGGAAGCAGTCAGATAAATTCCATTTATCCGGAATGGAATCCGAAAAAAACAACAGAAGTTGTGATTTATCCAAGGGCTGTCCGACAGATAGTTCAAGAACAATTTAAATTCATAATAATATGAAACATCTATTACGTGGTTTATGGATTGTAGCGTTAATTCTTTGCTGCAATTTTCAGCAGGTATTTGCACAGCAAATGCCGCCTATCCCGGTCGACAAAAATGTCCGTATCGGAAAGTTGGACAACGGATTGACCTATTATATCCGCAAGAACAGCCAGCCTGCAAACCGGGCCGACTTTTACATTGCCCAAAAGGTAGGCTCCATTCAGGAAGAAGCCGACCAGCGCGGCCTTGCCCACTTCCTGGAACACATGTGTTTCAATGGAACGACCCACTTCCCCGGTGATGCACTGAAGCAATACCTGGAGCGTATCGGGGTGAAATTCGGTGAGAACTTGAACGCCTATACTTCCGTAGACGAAACCGTATACAACATTTCCAATGTGCCGGTCACTACTCCGGGAGCCATCGACTCCTGCCTGCTGATTCTGCACGACTGGAGTAACGATTTGACCCTGGACCCGAAGGAAATAGACAAAGAACGCGGAGTCATCAACGAAGAATGGCGCACCCGTATGAGCGCCATACAACGCTTCCAGGAGAAGATGCTTCCAGTCATGTTCGAAGGAACGAAGTATGCCACTTGTTTCCCTATCGGAACGATGGAGGTCGTTATGAACTTCAAACCGCAAACTTTGAGAGACTACTATGAAAAGTGGTACCGTCCGGACCTTCAGGGTATTGTGGTAGTTGGCGATATAGATGTGGACGCCATCGAAGCCCAAATCAAGAAAATGTTTTCTGATATTCCCGCCCAGCCCAATGCTGCCAAACGCGAGTACTATCCGGTAAACGACAACAAGGAGCCTATTGTATTGGTTTATCAGGACAAGGAACAGTCCAATGTACAAGCCCTCATCTTCAACAAGCACGAAGCCACTCCTGACGAGCAGAAAGGCGACATGGGCTATCTGGTACAGAATTATGCAACCACGCTCATCAACAATATGCTGAATGCGCGTCTGAACGAATTGGTACAGACCGCCAATCCTCCTTATATATATGCCGCCACTTATGACGATGATTTCTTTGTTGCCAAAACCAAAGATGCCTTCACCGGTGTCGTTGTCTGCAAGGAAGATGCCATAGAAAATGGAATAGCCACTCTCCTGCGCGAAACAGAACGCGCCCGCCAATTCGGCTTTACGGAAACGGAATACAACCGTGCCCGTGCCGAATATCTGCGCCAACTGGAATCTGCTTATAACGAGCGTGACAAACGCAAGAATGAAGAGTACGTGGATGAATATGTCCGTCATTTCCTCGATAACGAACCGATTCCGGGCATCGAAAACGAATACGCCATCATCAATCAGATAGCTCCCGCCATTCCGGTTGCCGCACTGAACCAGATGATGCAAGCCCTCGTGACAGACAGTAACCAGGTAGTCGCAATTCTCGGTCCGGATAAGGAAGGATTGAAAATGCCGACAGAAGATGCAATCAAGAAGATTCTGAAAGATATTAAAGCTGAAAAACTGACTGCCTACGTAGACAAGGTGTCGGATGAACCTTTGATGGCCGAAGCCCCGAAAGGCGGAAAGATTGTATCCGAGCAGACAGATGATACATTCGGCACTACAACGCTGACACTCTCCAACGGAGTCAAGGTCATTATCAAGAAGACAGATTTCAAGGCAGACGAAATCCGCATGAAGGGAGTCAGCCTAGGCGGTAGTTCCTTGTTCCCCGACTCGGAAATCATCAACATCAACGGACTGGATGCAGTGAGTGTCGGTGGTCTGGGTAATTTCAGTGCCGTAGACCTGGAAAAAGTTCTGGCCGGCAAGAAAGCTTCCGTCAGCTATGGTATCGGTGACAAGACAGAAACCGTCAATGGCAGCTGTTCACCGAAAGACTTCGAAACAATGATGCAGCTCACTTACTTGACGTTCACCGCTCCACGCCGTGACGACGATGCCTTCGCATCCTACAAGAACCGCAACAAAGCTGCTTTGCAGAATATGGAAATGAATCCCCAGGTGGCGTTCAGTGACTCTGTCTCGGCCGGTATTTACATGCACCATCCCAGAAGAGCCAGAATAAAGGCGGACATGATTGACAAGATGGATTATGACAAGATTCTGTCCATGTATCAAGACCGCTACAAAGATGCCAGCGATTTTACCTTTATCTTTGTAGGAAATGTGAATGTGGAGGAAATGAAACCACTCATCGCCGAGTACCTGGGTTCACTGCCTGCCATCAACCGCAAGGAAACATTCAAGGACAATAAAGTGGACATGCGCCAGGGAGTTTATAAGAACGAATTCGTACGGAAGCAGGAAACTGCCAAAGCGTCGAACTTTGTCCTGCTGAACGGTGACTGCAAGTACGACCTGAAAAATGACATCCTGCTGAGTATGACCAGCCAGATTCTCGACTTGGTTTATACAGCCAAGGTACGTGAAGACGAAGGGGGCACTTACGGTGTATATGTAGGCGGCCAATTAAGCAAATATCCGAAAGAAAAGGCTCTCTTGCAGATTGTATTCGAAACCGCTCCGGCAAAAAGAGAAAAGCTGATGCAGATTATCTTTGCAGAACTCGACAACATCGCCAAAGCAGGTCCGTCGGAAGGAGACTTGAATAAAGTGAAGGAGTTCATGCTGAAGAAACATGCCGAAGACTTGAAGGAGAACAGCTACTGGCTGGGAAGCATTGACGAATACCTGTTCACCGGTATGAATCCGATAAAGGATTACGAACAGATTGTCAACAGCATCACCGTGAAGGACATCCAGAAGTTCACCGACGACTTGTTCAAGCAGAAGAACGAGATTGAGGTATCAATGATCAGTCCTGAAACTCCTGACAAAGAATAAGAGAGCCATACACACAGAAGGCTGCGTTGTTCGATGAAAGGCAGCGCAGCTTTTTTTATACAAACTCTATATATACAAATACTATGAGTCTTTTCTTAGATTTGCGCAAGCACGGAAAACTGGCAGAAAAACGAAATCCGATGTACGAAAAAAGTAAATTCGGAAAATTCTGGATGTACTTCATGTTCGTCTTCTGGGCCGGTTACCTGATATTCTTCGGTACGACCTTTGCATTCGCCTTTGACGGTGGTGCCACAGAAGCCTATCACGTAATGAATTCCGGATTGATATTTGTCCTTGTGCTGGATTTCCTGATACGCCTGCCTTTCCAAAAAACACCCACCCAGGAAGTGAAGCCCTACCTGCTGCTTCCCATCAAGCGGAACCGTCTTATCGACTTCCTGCTGATCCGTTCCGGACTGGATGGCTTCAATCTGTTCTGGCTGTTTCTGTTTGTTCCGTTTTCCATCATCACCGTCACCAAATTCTATGGAATCAGTGGTGTGCTGACCTATTGCATTGGCATCTGGCTGCTGATGGTATTCAATAACTACTGGTTCTTGTTGTGCCGCACACTGATGGGTGAGCGCATCTGGTGGCTGGCACTACCGGTAGTAGTATATGGTGGCATTGCCGCCGCACTATTCATTCCGGACAACAGTCCGCTTTTCGACTGGTTTGTCAATCTGGGAGAAGGGTTCATCACCGGCAATATACTGTCATTCATCGGTGTACTGGCTGCCATCGCCCTCATGTGGTTCATCAACCGCACCTTGATGCAGAAACTCATCTACAATGAACTGAACAAAGTGGAAGATACACGGATAAAACATGTATCCGAATACAAATTCCTCGACCGCTACGGCGAAATAGGCGAATACATGAGACTGGAACTCAAGTTATTGCTACGCAACAAGATTTGTAAGCGTTCGCTCTATTCCATCACCGGTGTAGTGATAATGTTCAGTAGTATCATTAGCTTTTCCGATGTGTATGACGGAGGTCTGAGAGATTTCTTCGTCCTTTATAATTACATTATCTTCGGCATCATGTTCCTCAGCACACTGATGGGTTACGAAGGCAATTACATTGACGGACTGATGAGCCGCAAGGAATCTATCTACTCGCTGCTGCGTGCCAAATACATACTGTACAGCATTGCATTGCTCATTCCTACGATTCTGATGATTCCCGGTATGGTTACCGGGAAGGTATCCGTACTCGGTTGCATCGCATGGCTGATATTCATTCCGGGAGCCGTATACTGCTGTCTGTTCCAACTGGCAGTCTACAACAACAAGACTACCGACCTGAATTCAAAGATGACCAGTCGGCAGAATATAGGCACCGGTCTGCAGAATCTGATTTCCGGAGGTGCTTTCGGCATACCTTTACTGCTGCTTTTTGCACTGAATGCCATCTTTGGCAAAGAGGTCACCCCCTGGATACTTATCGGCATCGGCGTGGCATTTATCGCCACTTCCAAATTCTGGCTGATGAATGTATATCACCGGCTCATGAAACGCCGCTACAAGAATATGGAAGGCTTCAGGGACAGTAGACAGAAATAGAAATCATTAAACATCAATCACTAACATGATACGCATCAACAATTTACAAAAGAATTTCGGCACAAAAAAAGCCGTAGATATAGAGAACTACACCATCGGGCAAGGCGATATGCTGGGACTGGTAGGCAACAACGGTGCAGGCAAGACCACCCTCTTCCGGCTTATTCTTGACTTACTGCAGGCAGACCGGGGCTATGTAACCATCAATGACATTGACGTCAGCAAAAGCGAGGACTGGAAGAACTTCACGGGAGCCTTTATAGACGACGGTTTCCTGATAGACTACCTCACCCCCGAAGAATACTTCTACTTCATCGGTAAGATGTACGGTCTGAAGAAAGAGGAGGTAGACGAACGCCTGCTTCCCTTCGAACGCTTCATGAACGGCGAAGTGATGGGGCAAAAAAAATTCATCCGCAACTATTCTGCCGGAAACAAGCAGAAAATCGGCATCATCTCCGCTATGCTACATCACCCGCAACTGTTGATTCTGGATGAACCGTTCAACTTCCTTGACCCCAGTTCACAGTCTGTAATCAAACACTTGCTGAAAAGATACAATGAAGAGCACGGAGCCACCGTCATCATTTCCAGCCATAACCTGAATCACACAGTGGACGTTTGTCCACGTATTGCATTGTTAGAAAACGGCGTTATTATCCGCGATATACGAAATGAGAACAACTCTGCCAAGCAGGAATTGGAAGCTTACTTCAACGTCGGTGTGGAGGAAGAAGCCGTGGTAGAAGAAACGGTAGTAGAAGCAGCCGTAGAAGAAATAACGGAAAAAGAAGATAAAACGGTAGAAGAAAAAAATTCGGAAGCATGAAAAAATATCTTTCTTATATAGTAGCTCTTACTATCATATTGATAGGCCTAAGTTCTTGCCATACTTCCGCGCCACGCCTGGACTACAAAGCCCTGGCGCAGGCATCCGTCCGTTTGGGAGTGGATATTGAACTGCAGGACAACCACAAGCTATACATCCATGCCTCCGAATGGATAGGCACCCCCTATCGCGCAGGTGGCGACAGCAAACGTGGAACGGACTGCTCCGGACTGGTATCGCAACTGTATAAGAAAGTTTACCACACCCGTCTGTCGAGAAGCACAGACGGGCAACTGAAAGAGAGCAGTAAAATCTCCCGCCGTAACTTGCGTGAGGGAGATTTGGTGTTCTTCACCAGCCGTGCTTCCCGCAAAAAAGTGGCACACGTAGGCATCTACCTCAAGGACGGCAAGTTTATACATGCCAGCACCAGCCAGGGAGTCATAGTCAGCAACCTCCGGGAAAAATATTACACCCAACACTGGCTCTGCGGAGGAAGAATAAAATAATACTAATTTTTCCCTTCTTGTGATTTTCTTTACTCTGTCCCGACTGATAGTCCAGAAACTATTAAAAGAAGAAAACAATGAAGAAACTTTTAGGCATCCTCTTATTCATCAGCATTGCGCTGAGCGCCAATGCACAACTTTTATGGAAAGTATCCGGTAAAGGATTAGAGAAACCATCCTATATTTTCGGTACTTATCACCTCTCTCCACTCAGTATAAAGGACAGCATTGCCGCCATGCCGCAGGCCATGAGCGAAACCGCCCAAGTCTACGGGGAAGTTGTGATGAGCGAAATGGCGACTCCCGCCTTCATGCAAAGCATGCAACAGCAGATGATGATGCCCAAAGACACCACGCTGCAAAGCCTCTTTACTCCCGAACAATACGAAGAAGTAGGCAAAGCCATCAAGGAAAACATGATGGTGGACATTGCCATGCTGGCACAACTGAAACCGGCTGCCATCAACCAGCAGCTTGTCGTCCTGCTCTACATGAAACACACTCCGGGCTTCAACCCGCAAGAACAGCTTGACACTTACTTCCAGCAGCAGGCCGCACAGCAAGGCAAGAAAATTGGCGGTCTGGAAACAGCCCAGTCACAAATAGACATTCTGTTCAACAGCCAGACGCTGCAACGCCAGGCAAGCCTCCTCTACTGCGCCATCAGCGACATTGAGAAAGGTATCGACCAAAGCAAACGCCTGATTGCCGCTTATGAAAAGCAAGACCTGGACGCCATGCTGCAACTGATGGAAGAGCGCGACGGCAATTCATGTGACCCACTACCCGGTGAGATGGAAGCCATGCTGGACAACCGCAACAAGGCATGGGTTGAAAAGATGCCTACCATCATGACGGAAGCCCCCACCCTTTTCGTAGTCGGCGCCGGGCACCTGCCCGGAGACAATGGAGTGTTGAACCTTCTGAAACAACAAGGATACACCATAGAAGCCATGAAATAAATCCTCTAACAATTCTCTCTAACAACTTTTAATGGCAAGCTATACAAAGCG
>OKWG01000757.1_pt1 | contig 9983 bp, 6 predicted proteins | sample 1607091 | NCBI WGS metagenome assembly OKWG01 (sample SAMN04414080, study PRJEB24778) | human gut metagenome | material: faecal | host: Homo sapiens
CACTATTTCTATGCCCGGATATTTTTCGGCATGCTTTTTTAGTAGGGCAATAGCGTCTCTTTTGTTATTTTCTACTCCTATATAAGCCTGTTTTACATGGATAGCTTTCATTAGAATGTGACAGCCTATTATAATTTGTTCGGGCGATTCGAGCATGAGAGCATGGTCGTCCGTCAGGTAGGGTTCGCATTCCGTCGCATTGACGATGAGGACCGTAGGCTTGAATTCTTTGGGAGGTGTCAGTTTTACATGGGTGGGAAAAGTCGCACCGCCTAAACCGACAATACCGTTTTGTGCTATTTTTTGTATAATTTCATTTGAAGATAAAGTAATCTCTTTTTCCAAAGAGGGAGTCCGGTCTATATATTCCTCCCAATCATCTCCTTCCGTATCGATGATAATTGCCTGAGAATATATTCCGAATGCGTTAGCTATTTTGTCTATTTTCGAGACGGTTCCCGATACCGGGGAGTGTATGTTGGACGATAAGAATCCGTTGGCCTCGGCGATGAGAGTCCCCACTTTTACGGTATCGCCTTTCTTGACAATGCAATTGGCCGGCGCTCCGATGTGCTGGTTGAGCATCAGAGAGACTTGCCGGGGAACCGGAATGGCGGTTACTGGGCATTGCGATGTCAGTTTATTCTCTTTGGGGTGTATGCCTCCTATGCGGAATGTTTTTAACATATTGCAGTTTCCTTTCTGGGGGTTGATGTTTCCCTGATATTGTTTCTTATTTCGGCATGTATCGCATGGGTAGGGCATCCGTCGACACACGCTTGGCATGATAGACAGAGGTTATCGTCGATATACGCTAAATTGTCTGATAGAGAAATAGCTTTTTCGGGGCAGGTCTTGACACATTTCCCACAACCTATGCAGGCGACGGAACAAACTTTGCGGGCGATGATGCCTTTGTCTTTGTTATTGCAAGCCACATATATCATGGATTCTTGTTTCTTCCGTAGCTCGATTAAATGTCTGGGGCAGGCTTTTACACAAGAACCACAGGCAACGCAAATGTTGGAATCGATACGGGGAAGTCGGGTGACGGGATCCATCGTGATACCTCCGAATTCGCAAGCTGCCGCACAATCTCCTTCGCCAAGACACCCATAATTACAATTACTCTCGCCGGTATAAAGCGAGGAAACGACCGCGCAGCTGTGTGCGCCTTCGTAATGGCTGGTTTGCGGGCGGTTCTCGCAAGAGCCATTGCAACGGATAACGGCGATACGAGGAGCTTTTTCCACAGCATTCAGGCCAAGAATGGGAGCAATCTTTTGCATAACCTCATTACCCCCGACGGGACATAACAGACTGTCTAACGATGTGGCCTTCGTGCATTGTTCGGCGAAATTCCGACATCCGGCATATCCGCAACCGCCGCAATTCGCTCCCGGAAGAATAGATTCTATTTCGTCGATTCGAGAATCTTCTTCTACATGGAATTTACGGGAAATGATGTAAAGTAATGTTGCGCTGATGAGTCCGATAATACTTAGTATGATGATTGCCGTTACCATAAGTTATGAGACATGTATTGGTTTCAAGAAAAATCTAAATCGTTTTTTCAGTCGATCGCGATAGAAATATAGTATCGTGTAATATATCGCTAATACAACAAGGGCACATAACCCCGAATATAGTTCGTTTATTCCTATTCGTTCATTGATGACGAGCGACAGCATAATGAGAATTACCGGGAGGGCTGCCGTAAACCATATAGCTCTGTATCCTGCCGAGGTAGAAAGAGCTACCGAAACTTTATCTCCTATCTGTATGGGAAAATCGCATTTTTCAACCTCGATGATTTTTTCTTTTTGGTCGGTTGTCGTGCACAATGAAGCCGCATGACAACCTGCGCAAGCCGAGTGTTGTATGATGCGCACGAATATATGCGATTTGGAAATACCTGTTATAATACCTTCGTGCTCTATATCAGGTCGTTTCATACGAGAAAAACTTTTTTAATCCTTTGTTTATTTTTATCTGTCAGAAATAAGAATTGTACAATTTTTTATATTTGTCTTCTTTTTGAATTTCAGAAATCCATTTGTTCAAGCTGTCGAGTAATATCGAGTCGTCTTTTCTGAGGGCCCATGATTGGAACTGAGTAAAACTTATATCGGTATTACAGTCTATTTGGGGATAATCTTTGCTCATTTGCTGGGCTATTGCTTTGTCGCATACGGCTAAGTCGATTTCCCCAGTAGCGACCATCATGATGAGCTGTTCGGCCCCGTATGTCTTTTCTTCTTGTATATATATGGTATCGCCTATTTCACGAGACAAGTTGTGAATGCGTAATCTTGTAGGAGCATCACTAACGATGTATAGAGTTTTTCCGGCCAAATCTAGTTGGTTTCTTATCAGTTTTTTTTGCGCTTTTGGATCTTTTCTTTGAACCAATACTTGTTTGTTCAGTTGAATGGGTATGGTAAAAGCCAATTCTTCCTTGATTTCGGACGTTACGGGCAATTGACGGGCAATGATGTCGTACTGGCCTTTTTTCAATCCATCGATACTTTTGCTTAGGTTAACTTCTGGGGTTATCTCAATGGAAAGCCCGCTTCGATTACCTACCATACGGGCCAATTCGTAGTCGAATCCCGATAGGCTGTCGCCTTGTAAATAGTAAGACAATGGGGTATAATCCGTAACGATCCTCAAAACACCATCGGCTTTGATTTCCTCGAAAGTTCTCGGTCGGTAAGTGTTTCGGGGACGCAACCATATCATTGTTCCGACAACTATTATCAATAGCGCGGCATATATAAATATGTGTCGTTTGAGCTTCATATCGTTAATTGGAAAAATCTATGGATAACCCCATTTGAAACATACTTGGATTTAACGGATAATGTGGTAATGAGAAGTAGTTATTTCCCCCGAATATCCCTTGATTCACGTGCGACATCATGACAAAGAAACGAGTTTGTTTCAATTTCATATTTATATATGCGTTCATGAAAGGATAATTTCCCACTTCGATTTCATCTTGGGTATGAAAAGTTAAGGTCGCCGGTTGGAAAGCCTCGCTTTTATATTTTGTATAGTAACGGCAATCTACACCTAATTGAACATGCAATACTTTGGCGATTCTGAATAAAAGGTACATATTGCTATATACGCTCAATTCGGGTAAGGGGATTATCGATGGTTTGCTCGATTTTTGGTAAACTATTTCGTTTTCCCAATTAAAAACTCCAAATTTAAAATCCTGATTGAGTTTTGCGTGGAATACTTGTATCATGGAGCTCTCTTGCCGGGGCAAGCTATTATTGTCGAAATAGATATAATTTTGTATATTTTCGACACCGACGTTCAATTTGGTTCTCCACCGTTTTATGTTGAATTCACCTCCGACTCTCATTCGACGTGTTTTCCCGAAATCATTGTCCCAAATGAAGTGATTGGAAGTGTATTTCTTATAGAAATAAGAAGGTTCGGTGTTTTTGAAAAATCCATAAGCCCTTAGTTGAACGGTGTCGTTCCAAAGCCTGAATCGGCTGCGAATATCGGCAGTGACGTCGATATCACCTATGATTGCTCCGGCAAGTCCGAATTTTCCGTTTACATGATAAGTCAGTAATTCTCCCTTTTGTTTTGAAATTTCTCCACCGACCCATAGAAGACTTTCTCCGTGGCTGCGAGGATTGGATATATCGGGACGTGGAGTCAATCCCTCTATTGTAGTTCCAGCCGAAAGGGTGTCCTGAGGCAGGGAAAAATGGCGATATTCGTAAGTGGCGTAAGCCGCCAATCCCATCTTTGCATACTTATTGAATCCTTCGAGTAATGATATTCCGAAAGTATTTCGTATAGACTGGTATCGGGTTTCTTCATTCGTCCCTCCAAGACCTAAATAGGTGTTCGCGAAGTAGGTAGTGTCTTCGGTTGCCGATTGATTGACAAACCTATGCTTATTTTCGTTATACTCGATGGTGTGTATAATGCTGGTGACGGGAATGAATGTACGTATCACGGTTGTGTCTTGCTCTTCTTCTTGATAGAACCCGAATTTATATCGTTGGGTGGCATAGTATTCTTTACCGCGAATACGGTTGTACGCATCCGTCAGATTGGTTGGAATCGTTTGGGTGTTTACGCTCGATTGTCCTCCTTGTACCTCTTCGGGACGAAGTATGTATGTATCGTCCGAGATACCTCCGTTTTCTTGGTTTACGAAATTATATGTATTAAGAAAAAATTGAATATCGTATCGGTCTCCCAAATAGCTTCCGAAGATACTGTATGCAAGGTCTTTCGTCGCTTGATGCTGGTAGTGGCCTCTCGATAGGATATAATTGATGCTACCTCCGAATTCCAGTTTCTGATTAAAATTTCCAGAGAAAACAGCTTTTAAATCATCTTGGGCAGTTTGTTTCGAGCCTCCTGTCAGATAAGATAGTTGGGTATAAGGTATGTGTGAATTATAGAATTTCCATGAAGAGGCTGTTTGTATCCAATGGCCGAATGGATCTTTAAATATAAATTCAGAGGGTAAAGGCCTGTCGAAAAATATTTTGGAAAAAGCAGCAGCGCCGAGATTCCCGGTCGTCCCATAAGCCGTTGAATAGCTGGAAGGAATATCCGTGCTGTAAAAATTGTGCATGAGAGTATCCATAGGAACATCATATCTCGACCCTAACGGCTGGGTAATACTCCATGCATAAGGAGCAGGAATATCCTGTTTTTTCTTAGCCTCTGAAAAAAGTGAACAGAAAAGTACGGATAATATGATAATACAGGCCTTTCTCATCGATTTGCAAAGATATGAAAAAGCCGGCAATTACAAACGATGTGTTTTTGTATATTTTGCCGGCGTTTAATTCTTTTTCTTTTTTAATCCAATGGCCTTTAATGGCTTTGGTAAAGATATCGTTTTATACTTCGTTTAGGTGTTTTTTCGAACTCTTCATAATAGATTTTAAGACGGCTGATTTGGCTATAAGCCGGAAGTTCTTTGTTGAGGGTCGATATGTTTTCTTCCATCAGAGTTTCTAATGCATGGCCGGATATATTCGAATGTTGTGCGTTTTCTATATCGGGGTAAACGAGAGCGACCAATTTGCCGTCTTGTTCGATGATGAGCGATTCGCATACATAGGGCATATTATTCAGTCGATCTTCGATTTCTTCCGGATAAATGTTTTGCCCGGACGGACCCAATATCATGTTTTTATTTCTCCCTCTCAAATATATGAACCCATCGGCATCTATCGTACATAAGTCTCCGGTTTTCATCCAGCCGTCCTCGGTGAATATCGCCTGAGTAGCTTCTTCGTTTTTGAAGTATCCCAGCATGATATTCGTACCTTTCACTTGCAGTTCACCTACGATATTTTCTGAATCCGAAGAGTTTACTCTTCCTTCCATACGGTCCACTATCCGCCCACAAGAGCCGATTCGAGTCTCGTTCCACGGGGCATAAGAGATGAGCGGACCGCACTCGGTCATGCCATATCCTACGGTAAAGGGAAAATTGATACGACGCAGGAATTGTTCTACATCTCTATTTAAAGCCGCACCTCCGATAATCATTTGAGAGAGGTTTCCTCCGAACGTTTCGTAAAGTTTATCGTTGATTTTTGCCAATAACTGAGTGTCTAAGAATGGAACTTTTAAAAGAAGTTTCATCAAAGGTTTCTCTAATAAAGGAAACACTTTGGTTCTGATAATTTTTTCGATGATGAGAGGAACGGCTATAATTAGTTTGGGCTTTACCGTAGCAAAAGCATCCATGATGATCTTAGGAGAGGGAATCCGAGTCAGGAAATGCAAGTGACAGCCTTTTAAAAATGGGTGTATCATTTCTATAACCATGCCGTACATGTGTGCCATCGGCAACATACAAACAATACCGTCACCTGCGGACAAGAACGGTAAATGGTCTAAACAAAATTTGACATTGGACCATAAACTGCGGTAGGGGAGCATTACTCCTTTTGAAAAACCGGTGGAGCCCGAGGTGTAATTGATAACGGCGAGTTCCTCGGGAGAATCTTCGTAATAGCTTACGGCATCAGGGGTAAATCGGGCAGGATATTTTTTCCCGAAGTATTCGTTTAATCGGTTCCGCATATCCGTCAGCTTTTCACTTTTTGATCTTAATAAGGAAAAGTCATTTAATAGGAAGATTCCTTTCAGGTTTTTCATTAGCGTTTCGTTCAAGTCTTCCCAGACAATATCTCCGACAAATAGCAGTTTTGCTTCCGAGTGATTGACAATGTGGTGTATATTGTCTGCTTTGAATTCATGTAAGATGGGGACGGGTACGGCCCCATAGGTGATTGCCGCAAAAAAGGCTACTGCCCAATGAGCTGAGTTTTTACCGCAGATAGCTATTTTGTCTCCTTTTTTTATTTCGGCACTTTCTAATAAGAGATGTATTTTGGCTATTTTGCGGGCAATGTCTTTATAATGATAAGATACACCGTCGAAATCACTTAATGCGATTCTTTCCCAATTTTCTTTAATGGCTTGTTCGATGTATTTATTGAAACTCTCGTTGTTCATAAAATCAAGTTTTTATGTCATGATTTTACAAAGTTACGAGATTTCCTGAATAATCCTAATGTTTCTGTGTCTATTTTGGGAAAAGAGGAATAGGGTTCCTAAACTTTTCGTAATGAAAAAAGAATGTTCAACCCTCCTGATAAACCGTTTTTTACCCATATCTCTCCTTTATGGAAGAGAACGGCGTTTTTAACAATGGCAAGTCCCAATCCGGTTCCTCCGAGTTTGCGGGACCGACCTTTATCAACCCGGTAAAATCTTTCGAATAATCTGTTCAAATGTTCTTCGGGGACACCGATTCCGTTGTCGGAGAAAGAGAAATAATAATATTTGCTATCTTCGAGATAACAGTCTATCGTGATTTTTGTTCCTATACCGGCATAGGCTATGGCATTGTCTGTAAGATTTCTGAAAATGGAGTACAATAAGGAATAATTTCCATTTATGGACATTCGTTCGTGGAGGTTTTTCGTCTCGACGGTCATTTCCCGTTCTGTCAAGGCCGCTTGTGATTCGTTAATAACTTCATTGATGATTTTTTGTAAATCGGTATTATCCGTGTCATAGAGGTCCTTAGATTCGTCCAGCCTATTGAGCATTGAAATATCTCTTAGTAAATCGGTCAATCGTTTGGATTGTGCGTAGCAACGCTCCATAAACATTTTTTTCCGGCTATCGTCCATTTCGGTGGAAAGAATGGTCTCCATATATCCGCGGATACTGCTGACCGGGGTTTTAAGTTCGTGAGCGATGTTTTGAGTAAGTTGGCGTTTTAACCGGCTTTCTTGTTCTTGTTGGGTAATATCGTTACTGGCTATTTCAAATGTATGGTCTTGAAATATGATACATTCTATGAGGAAAGTTCGGCTTCCTTTGTCTATAACCATAGACTCCGAAATAAATTCCTCCTGTTCGTTTTGTTCATAGAGCTTTTGAGAAATGAAATTGTTGATTTTTTTCAGATTGGCCTCTTTAAATAAATAGTCGGAGGGAGATAGGGTATTGTCTGTGATAAAATTGAGATACTGAATAAAAAGATTATTGGCCATAATAATCCTTTTATCTTTGGAAAAAAAGGCCAATCCTTCTTTGGAGAACTGTAAATGCTTGAATAGTTTCTCTTGCTCTATGGATAGTTTCTCTTTGGTTTTTAATAAGTTATCATAAATATGGGTCAGGCTATGGGTAATATTGCCAATGTCGTCTACCCCTGATTTTATAGTAATGTGTATAGGCTTTCCCTGTTCTGCCTGTTGAGACAGCTGGCTGAGAGCGGCAATGGATTTTCCCAAGCTGTGGCAAAAATAATAAAGCAACAGTATGGCGAAAATCGATATCGCTAACATGAAATATATGAATTCGTTATTGGGACTGAGTATGGAAAATTTCTCCCGTTCGAAAGGAAGTGAGGAGCGTATGATCCAATCGTCATATCGTTTAGCTGAATAGAAGAAATTTTTTTTGAACGATTGAGAATATCGAATGGCATATCCATTCCCATTTTTTAGAGATGATTTTATTTCGGGGCGGTCCAAATGGTTATTTGCAAGGGAGTCTGGTTCTTTTTCTTGTTGGCTTTCGAGCAACACTTTTCCAGAGTGTGCCGATATAATAGTTACTCTTAAAGGTTTTCGAGTAATACTCTGTATGATGGAGTCGATTGAAATTTGGTCTATCTCTTTGTTTTTAATTTGGGAATATATGAGTTCGTTGTAATCTTGTAAAAGGGCATTTAGAGATTGCTGTCGGTTTTCTTTTTCTAGATTATATTCGAATAGTAAAATAATAGCGATAAAAACGATGAAAAGAGAGCCGATAGAAAAAAACAATTTTCTATCGAACGTCATAGATTTTCGAACCTTCTCGGTAGACATAAATTAAGCTGTTTCAAAACAATATCCGTATCCGAGACGAGTTACGATGCGCTTACCGTATTCTCCTATTTTTTTGCGTAGGCGGGTAATATTGACATCGATAGTTCTGTCTAAAACATATACCTCGTCTGTCCATATTTTCGATAATATTTCTTCACGAGAGAAAACTTGTCCCGGGTGGGAAAGCAGGAGGGATAATATTTCAAATTCCTTTTTAGTCAATGGGAGTTCTGTACTGTCTATGAACGCTCGTTTTTTTACAGGGTCTATGTACAATTTTTCAAATTGTAAAATAGCCGGATCTTCTTTTTCTACAATCCGTCTTAGTACGGCTTTGATCCTTGCGATCACTTCTCGGATAGAGAACGGTTTCGATATATAATCGTCCGCACCGATATTAAATCCCATGAGTTTGTCGTCTTCGGTATCTTTGGCCGTTAAGAAAATGATGGGAATATGTTTCAGCTTCTCGTTTTTTCTTAACAGAGAGGCCATTTTGAATCCGTTCATTTCGCCCATCATGACATCGAGCAACAATAAGTTATAATCGGTCAGGTTCATTTGTAGCGCTTCTTCTGCCGAATTTGCCGTATCTACGTCATATCCTTCGACCTCTAAATTGAATTTCAAAATTTCGCATAAATCTTCTTCGTCATCGACGACTAAAATTTTGTAATTGGCCATAGTTTCAATTTTTATGATAGTGCAAAATTGAGAAACAGATATTTCAACAATGTGACAAACATTTTACTTTTTAATCTTCATTCTGCTGTGTTTTGTTGAAAATTGAAAAGTAGAATATAATCTTTCACGTCGTTTCCCTTACGGTCGCTTCGTAGGGTTTGTTCAAAAGTATATTGTTCTCCGTACTTTTCTTTTATATAATTGAAATCCCGTTCGCCAACGAGTAAATAACCATTTTTAGGCATTTCTTTTTCGAAGTCAATGACTCGGTTTTGTGCATAAAAATTAATAATGAAAAATCGCATCATAGAAGACTCTACATAAGAGTATATTTCTCCATTTGGGACAGTAGATACTACTTTGTCTGCAAACGGTTTCATCGATTTTGCATTGAGTATAGCCGGCAAAGTAGAAGCGTCCAACATCAGTTGAATGCCGAAAAACAGGGCTACGACCGAGTAAAGATAACGGTTATTATAGGTTAGGTATCGTTTGCTCTTATAGATGTCATAAATTAAGAATACTATAAATATGGCAGTAATGATGAATATGATATCCCACGATTCGGAAAGGGCTGTTACATAGTGACTGATGTCACTTGTAGAAGACATGACGTATTTGTCTATAATTCCGCTTTTGACGATAGTTAGAACCACCAATAAAAATCCCCCGATAAATGCTATGAAAATTGAAAATATTCTCCATATTCGCGGTCTTTGTTTGAGTAGAAAGAGCATGTATTCTGCCAAAAAATAGGCTATGAATGGGTAAATAGGAAGAATATATACCGATCTTTTGCTTTTGGGGATACAATAAAAAACGAATATGATGACAATGGATAGGAGACTGAACAGTCTCATTTTATCCATGTGTGTGATATAGTCTTTGAATCGTTCCCAATAT
>OKWG01000759.1_pt1 | contig 9960 bp, 8 predicted proteins | sample 1607091 | NCBI WGS metagenome assembly OKWG01 (sample SAMN04414080, study PRJEB24778) | human gut metagenome | material: faecal | host: Homo sapiens
AATCTAAATAACAAGCGATTTCTGTTCGCTTTTGTCGGATGTTGGTTACAGTTCAATTTGTAAGAAGGGGCTTGACTTGCTGTAGCTCGTCTCTTGTACTTCGTGGTATAATAGGTTGACACGTGCGCAGCGTCGTTAGCGCTCAGAATGTGTGCACGAGACCCACGCCGAACCCGACGCTGTTGTATTCGGCACGATCCATCAAACCGAACGCCATTTCGTTTGTTCCGAGATCTTTGTCAAGGCCGTCGCCGCCGACCGAGTAGAACGCAGCGCCATAAAGCGTCGTACGCTTGCTCATGTCATAGGTGTAAGCCAAGCCGAGAATCGTGGCGTTGCCCTCTTCGTCGGACACCGCATCGTTTTCACCCTTGACGTACTGAACGGAAGCGCGCAGCGTGCCCTGTCCAAGCGGAGCCGTAGCGCCGAGCATGAAACTGTCGAAGTTATAAGCGGCGTCAGAGATATCTCCTGCCGCAAATTCGCGCGTCTTGCTGGCGTGCTGGTACACAAAGCTCGGACGAACAACTTCAAAGTCGTAAGCGGCGGCCACCGTAAAGGTCCAGGAGTCATCGTTGTCAGCGTTGGCGCCCCAATCAGCCAAGCGATCGTACTTACGCATTTCAGCAATCGCCGCCAAGGCCAGCGGGCCGTTTTCGTAGGACACGCCCAAACCGTAGTAGTGATCGCGATCCGACCACTTGGCATTGGAGTCCTTATCACCGGTATTTCCCATCAGAGAAACCTTTAAGCCCTCCATCGGCGTCACTTCGACAACAGCCATGTTGCCGCTTGCAAAATCCTTAGACGCAAAAGCACCGAGACCTGCCACACCGACAAAGGCTTCCATCGGGTCAAAAGCGCAAAGCAAATCAAAGTCGCCGCCGGCACTTGCCAGACCGCCGATGTTGCCGAAGGCAAAATTTACTTTGTCATTGCCGATGCGCAGGTAGGCCTGGCTGTCAAAAAGCACGCTACCTTCAGGATCTGCTCCTGCCATTTCACCCGTGTCCGAGCCGAACTCGTTTTCAAGCGTAAAGCCGACGGTCCAGCCGTTGCCGAGATCTTCTTCACCGGTAATGCCCCAGATGGAATCACCCCAGAAACCGCTTTCCATCGTGAACGAATCTTTGCTTTCCTGGGGTTCCTCACCCCCTGACAGAGAAGCTTGATTCTGGTAGAGCACACCCGTCGAAACCGAACCGTAAAGCGAAACCTGAGCTGCCTGAACCGAGAAGGCGGCGGCGCTCACCGCCATCGCCAGAAGCGTTGTCTTGAATTTGGTCATTTGTTGTCTCTTTAAAAGTAGGAAGAAGCGACGGCAAGAAGCGTTTTTTCCAGATCTATCGAACCGTCTTGAATCGTTGCGAATTGTAATAGGAATTATTCTCATTTCGCAACAGCGTGGAAGAATCAGTCGAAAATCGTTGCCTTTTTGGCAAAAAGGCAAATCGGTTAGACAGTTTTACCTAGCGCGAAGCAGCAAAAAGCCCGCAACGAAACCAAGCTTCGAAGCGGGCCGAAAAATGATGAAAGTGCGGACAGCTACGCTTTTTTGTGTGGCAAACGCTTAATCAGCGAAGAGGTATCCATTCGCGCCGCACCCATCGCCTGCAGTTCACCGTAGAACTGATCAACCAATGCAGTCACCGGAAGCGATGAACCGTTACGTCTGGCTTCAGCCATGGCGATCCCCAAGTCCTTGCGCATCCAGTCGATCGCAAAACCGAAATCGAATTTGTCGTCGACCATCGTTTCGCCGCGATTGGCCATCTGCCAGGAACCTGCCGCCCCTTTTTCGAGCACTTTCAGAACCTTTTTCATATCAAGGCCCGCGTTCATACCGAAAGCGATCGCCTCAGAAAGGCCCTGAACAGCGCCTGCCAACGCAATCTGGTTAACCATCTTCGCAAGCTGACCGTTGCCTGCGGGCCCCAGATGCGTCACGTTGCAGGCATAAGCATCGATGACGGGCTTTGCCTTTTCGAACACGTCGGATTCGCCGCCCACCATCACGGTAAGAACGCCGTTGACGGCACCGGCCTGGCCACCTGAAACGGGCGCATCCAGGAAACCCAGCCCTCGCTTCTTGCAGACCGCAAAGAGCTCGCGCGCAAGATCGGCAGAATCGGTCGTGTGATCCACGAAGACCGCACCCGGCTTCATGCCGGCAAAGGCGCCCGACTCTCCCAACACAACGCTGCGCACGTCATCGTCGTTTCCGAGGCACGCGAACACGAAGTCGGCGTCTTTGACAGCCTCAAAAGCCGTTTCCTTAAAAGCGGCGCCGTACTCCTGCGACCACTTCTGAGCCTTGGCGATCGTACGGTTATAAACCGTCACCTCAAAGCCCTTTTTGACCAGATGTCCGGCCATGGGATAGCCCATCACGCCGAGCCCCAAAAACGCGCATTTGATCGTCATTTGCTTCTCTCCTTTTCAGCCTTCAACCTGAGCATATTCGGCCGCCTGATCGCCCCAGTCCCACAAGTCGGACAGCGTCTTTTCGATGGCCTCGTAACGCTCTTCGGTGATGCTGCCTTCGTTTAACAGAGTCTCGTAGCGGTCGCGTACCGAATCGATCTCTTCGAAATACTTCTCAAGCGTCGTCGTTGCAGCCCCTTGCTGCGTGAGCCGCTTGCGGCATTCGGCAAGCCACTTTTCCCGCTCGGCATCATTGAGCGTCTGCGGCGCACAGCGGGCGCGCAGACGAAACAGCAATTCATTGAGGCGTTCATCGTCAAAGTAGAGCCTTCCGTCGTGCACCTGTTCGGCGATCGTCTCAAAGTCGAGATTCAAAAGTCCCTGTGCACGAGCCCGATCGGCTTCGCTCACAAAACCGTCGTAGAGCGCCGTTTCGGGATCCTTGGGGCCTTCGCTTTCAAACCGCGCTTTGTTCTGTTCTTCAAAGATCTGCCATGCCTGCAGCACGGGACCTTCAATCATGCCGTGAAGACGCGTGAGCTTTTCGCCGAAATCAACCACTTGCCGCAGATCAATACCAAAGCGCTCGCAGACCGAAGTTGACGCCACACGCAGATCCGCGCAGACAAACGGGCACTCGTTGATGCGCAGTCGACGCAACGCCAGAGGCTCTTCACCTTCTTCTCGCATGAAGGCCGGCGCAAAAGCACGTCGAGCAATCACTTCGGGCGACAGGCTCGTGAGCTGATCGGGATCCTCACGACAGTCCCAGACGAAGTATTCGTTTTGATTGTCGGGATTTCGAGCAACCGGCATCACAAAGCGCAGGAAACCGCGCTCCTGTCCCGCTCTCGGATCGACCCACAGACAGGGACGACGCGTATCGAGCGCTTCAGCCACCTTGGTTTTGGTGCGATTGTTCAAAGCCCATTGCCACAGGCGCTGCTTTTTCTCAGCAAGGAATCGCGCAAGCGCCACCGTAGCCGACACGTCGCTCGAAGCATCGTGTGCGTGGCTGTGTTCAATGCCGTTGGCTGCCGTCAGTTTTTCAAGTTTGAAAGTTTGACGTTCGGGCTTGTCTGGATCGGTGCCGCGCACCTTGGGCCATTCCACGCCCTCGGGGCGAAGCGCCCAGACGGCAAGCACGAACGGGTACAAGTCCCAGCGCGAGCAGCCGTTTCGCCAAACGTGACTGTAGACGTCCAGAAGACTGCGCCAGAAAAGCGCGCGGTTGACCTTGTCGTCAAAGCCGATGCTGTTGTAGCCCACCGAAATGGTTGCGGGCGTGTTGAGTTCCTTAAAGACACGCTTGGCAAAATCAACCTCAGGCATGCCCTTTTCAGCGGCCGTCTGCGGCGTGATGCCCGTGAGCACGCAGGCCATCACTCCGGGCAGGTACTCCATCGAAGGACGGCAATAGAAAACATCGGCCTCGGCCACCGGTTCAAATTGAAGCGTCGTGCGCATGCCGGCAAACTGTGCCGGCCGATCGCGCAGCGTATCCAGCCCGAAAGTCTCGTAGTCGTACCAATAAAAAGTTGTGCTCTGCGTCATTTTTTTGTCGGTGAGAAGCTTGATCTTCGTTTTCGCTTCCCGAAATAAAAAAATCGCCGCGGCCTTTTTCCTGCGGCGACTTCAATTTAAGCAAATCCAGGCAAAACGCAAGCGTCCTTATCCTGCGTTTGCTACGGAACAGTCTCCTGCTGGACTTCTTTCTGCTTGGCGGCATTGACAAGGCTTTGCAAATAATTGGCCGCGTACAAGGCAATCGTCTCGAGCTTGATGTTGCCGTCGGCCGGCACGGGACCGGAACCCCGCTGCAGCGCCTTGCCGTCAATCACGGCTTGGAAATCAAATGATTTGGCGACATTGTTTTCCGCTGTCACACCGTAAAAGAGGCATAAGCGGCATTCGGACGGAACCTGATCGTGGTTCACAACGCGCGTCTTCACTCCACGTTGTTTGAGTCCTGCTTCAATGGCCTGTACGAGACGATCGGAGCTCAATTGAGGATTTTGATGACGCACCACGCAGATCGTATCGATAGTGCCTCTTTGCGACTGTTCTTGCCGCTGTTCAGAGCCTTGTTGATCCTGCTGCAAAGCCGCGCAACCGGAAAGCAACAGGGACGCGACCGACAGCAACACCAATGTTTTCGACGACTTCTGCATGAGGCCTCCTCCTCGCGACTGTTCTTTTCTTTCACTGCAAACTTGTCAGAGTTTAGCGAATCAAAACGCTGACAAAAGTGCAGACTCGGCGGCTTTAGCTTTGCCTGCCGACAGCCGTCGGCAACGGAACTCCTACGGCTGTCGGTTGCAACGTTTCTGCCATCAAGCGATTTTGGAGTAGCCGCCGGCTCGATCGGATTCGCGCAAGTAGCGGTCAAACTGCATGGCCACGGCACGAACAAAGATCTTGCCCTTGGGCGAAACGATGATCTTGTCGGCCGTGAGTTCGGCAAGCTCATGCTTGACATAGGCCTGAAGCTTCTTCATTTCGTAAGCGAAGTATTCGTCGAACTTGATGCCGAATTCCTCTTCGATTTCCCGCTTATCGAGCTCAAAGCGACACATGATCGTCATGATGACGGCGCGGCGCAGCTTGTCGTCGTCGTTGAGATCAAAGCCGCGGCAGGTCGCAAGCTTGCCCGACTCGATCGCTTCGCTCCAGGGCTCGATTTCGCGGGGGTTGCATGCGTAGAGACCGTCGACGAAAGAAATCGAGCTCGGCCCCAAGGCCACCATGTCGCACTCGGCTCGCGTGGAGTAGCCCTGGAAGTTGCGCTGGATGGTGCCGTTGACCTGAGCAATCGAGAGCTCATCGGTTTCCTTAGCGAAGTGATCCATGCCGATGTAGCGGTAGCCGTGGCTCGTGAGCGTCTTGATCGCGTCGAACATGATGTTGACGCGTTCGGCCGCTCCGGGCAGCTCCGCGGGAATGATGCGGCGCTGAGGCTTGAAGATGTTGGGCAGGTGCGCGTAGTGATAAAGCGCGATGCGATCGGGTGAAAGCTCAATCACCTGCTCGATCGTGCGGGCAAATGTTTCGCGCGTCTGACGCGGCAGACCGTAGATAAGGTCCATGTTAATCGAGCCGAACCCTTCGGCGCGGGCGCTTTCGAGCACTTCCTTGGTCATTTCGAAAGGCTGAATGCGGTTGACGGCCTTTTGCACGTCCGGATTGAAGTCCTGCACGCCCAGGCTCATGCGGTTGAAGCCCGCCTTGCGAAGCGTCTTGATCTTGGACGGAGGGCAGCTTCTCGGATCGACCTCAATGGAAAATTCGCCGCCTTCCTCGAACGGGAAGCGCTCATTGAGGCCCGCCATCAGTTCCAGAATTTCGTCGTCGTTTAGGAAAGTGGGCGTACCGCCGCCCCAGTGCAGCTGCTCGAGCGTCTTGATGCCCGTGAGGTGTTCCTTGGCAAGATCTGCCTCCTTCAACAGGGTCTTAATGTAGGCCGCAGAGCGCGAGTGATCGCGCGTGACGATCTTGTTGCAGCCGCAATAGAAGCACACGTCGTTACAGAACGGGATGTGGCAGTAGAGCGAAAGCTTGGCGGGCTTGGCAGCCTTTTCTCGGCGGGCGAGCGCGTCCTGGTAGTCCTCAGGCGTGATGCGGCCATGGAATCGGTCGGCCGTCGGATAAGACGTATAGCGCGGTGCAGGAACGTCGAATTTCTTCAAAAGAGCTTCATCGGGCAGCTCTACGCCGGCACGTGTGGGGTCGAAATCCATATTGAGAAACCTCGAAAATTTCTATGACAAAACGCAAACTTACCTGTTATGATTCAGCAATTAGCGAAACCTTTGACAACAATCAAATGTTTCGACGACAGTTTACTGCCGGCCTGAATCGGCTCTGCTCTTAGCGGCAAAGTCCCCTGGCTGCCGGCGGTTTTCGGTTGCCGGCCTTCCCGAAGGACGGGCTTTGGATGCTTGCGGCAGTGTAAACGCTGGAGATTATTCTTTCATTAGCACGCACGCCGTTTCAAATCCTAAGTCTCCACCCGGTTTTGGCACCGCCGACCGAAAACCGTTGCAGCGCGGAGTGCTTGCCCGGAGCTCTTCCGCCGGGCCGTTTTGTTTGCGTTCGACCCATATGCTCAACAACCCCACGATCAACATGGCAACCCTTCGGGTAGCGTGCTCCAACTGCAACCTGCGCGAATTGTGCCTTCCGCTCGGCCTCACCCTCAAAGAAATCGAACGGCTCGAGGAGTTAGTGAGCACCCGAAAGCGCGTGCGCCGCGGCGAAGCTCTTTATCGTGCGGGCGACCGCTTTGATGCGCTCTACGCCATCCGCCTGGGTTTCTTAAAGAGCGCCGTCACGAGTTCCGACGGCCGCGAACAGGTGACGAGCTTTCACATGTCGGGCGACATCGTCGGTCTCGACGGCCTGGCCGGCATGGTCTACTCAAGCGATCTGATCGCACTTGAAGACACGGAAGTATGCATCCTTCCCTACGACAAGCTTCTTGAAGTCACGCAGAACATGTTCTCCATGAGCCAGCACTTCCAAAAACTGCTTGCCATGGAAATCGTGCGCCAAAACGGTGTGATGCTGCTGTTGGGTTCGATGCACGCCGAAGAGCGTCTGGCTGCCTTCATCCTGAACCTTTCGCAGCGCTTCGAGCAGCGCGGCTACTCGCGCAGCGAGTTTGTGCTGCGCATGACCCGCGCCGAAATCGGCTCCTACTTAGGCCTCAAACTCGAAACGGTGAGCCGCGTTCTGAGCCGCTTCTCGCACGACAACTTGATCATCGTCAATCAAAAGCACGTTCAAATCATGGATTTTGAAGGCCTGCGCGCCATTGTGAGCGGCCAAGCCTACAGCCACGAAAATCCGGGCCTGCACCGCATCGAGCCGGTTGCCCACCGCGGCGTCGACGACCTGGTCGGGCTCGAAGATTGATGCCGCGATGATTTTGCCGGCTCAGCTAAAGTTCTTCTCCACGCTGTCGGCAACCTCATCCAAGGTCACGAGCGTCAGATGTTCGTTCGGATCCTGAGCCAAAAGTTTCAGGCTGGGCGCAAATCCTGACTTGGAAAACAGAACGTAGTACGCTTGTTCGTGCGGCACTGCTTGCGCCTTCTTTTTGAGCCTGACATAGTCCCCGAGCGCAAATTCCGACTGCCGGAACTTGCACTCGCCAAATAGCCGCGCGCCGCCTTCAAACGGAACCGCGAGAATATCGATCTCCTCGTTTTTATCCCACCAGCGACCGATGCGGCTAGCGGCAAAAGGTAACTTCTCCTTGAGATTGAGCTTTTCCAAATACTGCCGGCAGACTTCCTCAAAAGGAAAGGATGCGATTTCGTTGAGCCTGGGAGCAACCTGATGCTTCCAGACGAGTTCAGCGCCTCCCATGTTCAAAACGCTGAAATTGGGCCACACATAGCGGTACCAGAACGCTACCAAATTGTCCGCGATGTCGTATAACCCACGCTGACTGTTGGCCTTCTCTTTAAAATTTTGATCGGCAGGAAACGATCGCTCGACAAAGCCCATCTCGGCAAGCGAGCGTAAATATCGCGGCAGATTGGGCGACTGAATGACCGTCTTTGACGCAATCTCGGAAAATCGACGGTTTCCTGTAGCCACCGTCCTCAGGATGTCGTTGAAGCGCCCGGGCTCCCGGCACTCCTGCGCAATGAGCTGCGTCGGATAATCCCACAGTCGGCCGCTTGGCGAGAGCAATTGCTCGCGTATGTTTTCTTCGACCGATCGGTTCGAATCAAAACAGTTCAACGCGTACGGCGTTCCGCCCAGTACGGAATAGGCAAGCACGGCACCGACTGCGTCGTACTGAGGAAAAAATTGACGCACGTCGTCAAAGAGCATCGGTTCAACCTTGATGGTGCGCGTGGCGCGGCCAAAAAGCGGGCTTTTTTCGGAAAGCACTTCTTTTTCCATAAAAGAGAGCGCACTGCCACACAGAACGATCATCACATCGGCCGACTGCAGCTCGTGATCCCACAGATGCTGCAAAAGCGATGGCAACGTCGGATTACCTTCAGCCATATACGGAAACTCATCGAGCACCATCACCTTCTTACCGCTTCCTGGTAACGCCGCCAACTGACGGAAACCAGCCTCCCAATTGGGCAGCGTCTCGAGCATCCGGGAAACCGGTGCACCGGCCCGTTTCATCGTTTCGTTGAAATCCTGCCGCTGTCCCGCATCGTCCTGTCGTTTCGCGGCAAAGTAGACGCCTGCTTTGTCCTTGCAAAATTGCGTCATCAACGCAGTCTTTCCGATGCGGCGTCGTCCGTAGACTACGACCAGCTCGGAGCGATCCGATTCGTAGGCCGTCTGTAGCGTACGAAGTTCTTTGTCTCGACCGATGAATGTATACATACTTGGATTCCGAAAAATTTGCTATCACGGAAATTACTATTTTTAAAGATAGTAATTTTTTTGATAGCATTTTAGTCCGCGCGGCATTTTCTTCGCAAAAATCCACGTCTTCTAAGCAATTCTGCGTAGAATCCTCAGCACAGCAACCCGAACGTCGATTCAACCTGTGGGATATCGACGCCGAAGGTTTGAGGAGTCTTCCAAAGGCGCCTCCTTTCGCCCGGATTGCCTTTCCTCGAGTCTTTTTTCGTATGAGCGAAGCCGTCAAATCCAACGACAAAATCCCTGAAATCGTTCCGCACCACGCCGCCGAGCCCGATGTCAGCCTCGGGGCGCTTGCCAAACTCTCCGCCCCGATCTTCATCGCCAATCTGGCGTTGATGGGCGCAGCCACAATCGACACTTTGATGACCGGCAACCTCGGCAAAGAGCATCTTGCCGTCGTCGCTTTGGGCGGTGCGACCTCCGTCATGGTTCTTTTCGGACTGGTGGGCATATTGCAGGGGCTCTCCCCCATCGTCGGTCATCACTACGGCGCACGCAATTACAAAGCAATCGGCTTTGAGCTTTCTCAAAACCTCTGGCTGGCGATTCTGCTGGGCATCATCGGCTGCGTATTGTTGTTGCAAACGGATTTTTGGACGAAATTCGGCGGGGTCTCGGGCGAGGTTGCTCGCATGACCTCGCTCTTTCTCGTCTTTTCCGCACCGGGTATTTTCGCGTCCATCGTCTCCCGAAGCTTCATTGCTCTGAATGCGGCGGTGAGCCGACCTCGCGTGACGATGTACGTGAGCCTTTTGATGCTCGCTTGCAAGATACCGCTCAACTGCATCTTCATGTACGGCTGGCTCGGCTTTCCCGCACTGGGCGGCGCGGGTGCCGGGTTGTCGCTCGCGGTTGACGCGTGGCTGGCGCTCATCTGCTACATCGTCATCTACAAGAAGGACGCCTTCTACGACAAGATGCGCGCCGAGCGCTTCTTCTGGCCTCAGATCAGGGCTGTTTTTGCTCAACTCAAACTCGGCGTGCCGATCGGCCTTTCGATTTTCTTTGAAGTGAGCTCCTTTACGCTCATGGCGATCTTCATTTCTCGCCTGGGTACGACCGATGTCTCCGCGCACCAGATCGTCGGCAACATCACCGCAACGCCCTATCAGATCCCCCATGTCTCTTAGA
>OKWG01000788.1_pt1 | contig 9649 bp, 6 predicted proteins | sample 1607091 | NCBI WGS metagenome assembly OKWG01 (sample SAMN04414080, study PRJEB24778) | human gut metagenome | material: faecal | host: Homo sapiens
CCGTCACAGCGAATCGTTCCATATCCGCACCGATGCCGATTTCGTTACGGTCGCTGTTCCGTTGGAAGCAGCCGGGCATATCGGAATCCATGCGTCGCCCACCCGGATTACTGACAGAATCCTATACTTGACAGAGGCGTTACGCCTGCAAGCGGTGGAGGACGGTATCCGGCATTACGGAAACAGCGTCTTTACCGGGTCGCTCTCTTCGGAGTTCTTTTCCCCGGGCCTTTCCGGAAGCGGATGGGCTGTCCGCCGGAACCGGACGACAGGAGGCGTCTCCGCCACATTCGACGAGGTGGTGGCCCGCCGTAAGTTCCGCGCCTATGAGTTCGAGGTCGAAAAGACTTCGGTAACCAACGGTTCCTTCTGGATCAGCGACAGCTGTTCGGGAGACACCGTGGAAAAACTGTCATAATCCATGTCCGTATTCCGTTATCCGACATACAAGATCCGTATTGCCCCCGACTCGCAGAAGACACAGGGACTGCAAGCCGGGGATATCATCCGCAGGCAATATGCCGAACGGGAGCGTACCGTCTATTCGCTGATGTGCGTGACAGAAACCGGAACGGAGCTTGTCGGAGACAAGGACGCCCCTTATTTCATCGGGGCATTGCTGGACGGGGACGAACCGCAGGGCGGTGAACTGCTGGACTTCGTGCGGATTACCAACCTGTTCGATACGGCACGTAGCGGCGCCTTGTACCTGACGGCTTCTGACAGCGATTCACCCTATATGGATGTCATCGACGGCATGGCGACCGAACGCTCCCTGTGCTATCCCGTCATGGACGGAGGCATGGCGGGAGTGCCGGACAAGTCCAGGTACGCCGTTTATGGCAGCATGCTGCAAACGGAATATCTGGATGCCGATTCGGAAGCGACACGCATTGTCCGCATTATCCGCAACGCGGAACCGGCAGGAAACGCTTCCTTCGGGCTGATGCTGACATTGGAAGAACCGGTCGGATACCCGGAGCGCCTGCTGGTATCGTTCAAGGTCAGGTCTTCCAAAACATCAGGTTCCGTACCGATCCGATTCGGCTATACGAACCGTGAAAAGACGGATGCGGAAGATGAAATCTCCATCGGCCGGGAATGGAAGTACAAGTTATGGGTCATCACCGTGGATTACCCGGCACAGTACAGCCGGAGCCTGTTTCTTGACCTGACATCAAGCCTGGCCTCCGAGGGGGACTGGTGCGAGGTCGCCGACCTGAACATTGTTCGTCTTGCCTCCGTATCCGCTTTCAGCGAGGCGAGCAAGGCCCGTGTGGGAAAGGTCAGCGGCATCATCGATCCGGTCTTCGGCATGTTGGATGGTTACGGGGCCTATTTCCAGAATCTCTATGCCACACGCAATGTCAATATAGCCGGCACGCTTACCGCGGGAGACGAGAACGGTTTTTCAAGCACGTTTTATGTGGGCAAAATCCACAAGAATGTCATACCCGACAGCCTGTCCTGCCGGTTCAGCCATTCGGAAGAGCTGGATGAAACATCTCCCGCCGGACTCGGGTGGTGTGTACGGATAGCCGGAGACAGTCTTCTTTGTTCGCAAAGTGCCGCCTGGCGGGAGGCTCATACAGGAGTCTGTTATTGTTTCTCAGTCTGGATAAAAGCGGAAGATACGGCAGCCATCCGGTTCTATCAGGATGAACATCTTGTCGGTGATCGGACGGTGGCTGCCGGTAAAGGATGGGTCCGTTATAATGTCCCGTTCCTCATACGCGGGTCAGATTCCCCCGTCATGTGTCTCGGCATTGCCGCTTCCGTCCCCCTGTCGTTGTCCGCCCCTCAATTGGAGGCCGGAAGGAACGTGACCCCCTATCAGGCGACCGATGAAGCCTTGTCCTACACGGACGATTACGGTGCCTGGTTCAATAAGGGAGGTATCGGGGGTACCATACAGAATCCCCTGTTGCGGCTGAACGAAGACGGCTCGATCGTTTCACGGGACGGTTCTTTCGTCATCCATCCGGACGGGACGGGCCATTTCGCCTCGGGACGGTTCAAGTGGGGCAAGGATACCATCGAACTGCGCGATGTGACCATCCGCTGGGAAGACCTCGATGAGGAGGCGCAGGAACTGCTCAAGCCCCGTTCCGTCTCCCTGACAGGCGGCACGGCGTTCCATTTCAAGGACGAGCTTTCAGGCGCATGCGAGCCGGAGAATATCCCGCTTGTGGCGACCGAATACAATTTCGAGCCGGAAAGTCGGCAGTGGGAATACCTTGCCGTTGACGGCATATGGAAAGATGCCGGATGCAATGCCGCCGTATTTGAAATGACACCCCCGTTTCATGGCTGGGAAGGGCGCGACGTGCTGACCCTCCGCTACACGGCAACATACCGTAATGAAAAAATCAGTGCGACCCATACCTTTTTCAAACTTTACGACGGATCTCCCTCCTATACTGTTTATGTGGAGTCTGAAAACGGCACGACATTCCGCAACGGAATCGTCTCGACGGTACTCCGTGCCAGGGTGTACAGGGGCGGTGAAGAGATTACATCGCTCATTCCCGACGGCAATTTCCGCTGGATACGGACGAGCCGCGATACGGAGAGTGACAGGATATGGAACGCCGCACCGCGTTACGGCAGGGAGATAGAGATAACCGGCGGGGACGTGTGGCGCAAGGCCGTTTTCGATTGCGAAGTGGAAATAACAAATAACCGATAATCTATTATGGCAGTAAAAGTAGCCCGCGGGCAGGTCACCATCATCGACCAGAACGACGCGGTATCGTTGCAGGCATTCATCGGCTCCTCGCAGCCCCTGACACAGGTGTACAACAGAGACAACAATGCCTATGCCCCTTCGTGGGCGGCTTCTCCCTATCTGGTACTTACCCCTTCGCTCTTCGTCAGCGGTCAGGCGGCGACCGACCAGATCACCTCGGTAGGCAATGCCGCGACGCTTACGGCAGGCGTGAAGAGCGGCTCGGCCAAGTGGTACAAGAACGGTACGGCGATCGTCTCCGGACAGGACAGCTGCACCATCGGCGCGGCATCGGCCAAGTATGCCCTTACCGTCAAAGCCAACCACATGACCGTTTCCGCTCCGCAAGTGCGTTATACTTTCGAGGCGGTTTACATCGACGCCAACGGGCTGGAGATTCCGTTCCGGGCGGAGATTCAGTTCACGCAGCACCTGAACGCCGGAGCGATGATCGCCGCCGTGGCGTATGCACCCGACGGCATCGTATTCAAGAACGACGAGGTGGCGACGCTCAGGGCGCATTGCGACCTGTGGCGCGGAGCCTCTATCGACACGACGAACGTCACCTACGCGTGGGGCATCAAGGATTCGGCGGTATTCGCGGGCACGACACTGACAGCTGCCGCGGCAGCCGGAGCCACGACCATAACGGTCGCTTCGGTAATGAACATGGAGGCGGGAGGCAGGATAACCATAGGATCGGCACAGTACACCATTTCGGCAGTCAACGCCTCCACGAAGGTCGTGACGCTGACCTCCGCACTGAGTGCCGCAGCCGCATCGGGAGCCGCCGTTTCGTGTCCCTACTACAACTCCATGCTGGGTGCCGGCTGGGCATGCCTTACCTCGACCAATCCTCGGGGCGTGACGGCAGGCTGGACGACAAACGAAATCACGATTACGGCAGATGCCGTTCTCAACTTCGAGACCTTCAAGTGCGCCATCAAGGATACGGACACCTCGGCGGGCAACGCCTCGGCGAACAAGGTCGTCTGCGACATCATCTCCTTCACGGATATGTCCGACCCCATCACGGTTGATCTGGTCAGCCAGAAGGGGTTCACCATCAAGAACAACGGCAATGACGTGGATGCCAAAGCCGTGTTATACAGGGGCGGTGAGGAAATCGACACGGGCGGGACAGCTTATACCTATACATGGAAACTGTGGAACTCTGCCGGGACTTCCGTCGTGAAGACCTACACGGGAAAATCCATCACGGTCTCGAAAGCCGATGTGACGGGGAAAGGCGTGCTGATGTGCGAGGTATCGAAATAAACGACATGTCTTACAACGAATACGAGGGTGCCAAATACTTTTTGGGACACCCTCATTGCGTCTGACGTGTTTCCCGACAGGAAAGTCAGTCTCTTGGCATGGATTTCACGATCCCGCTCACGGGGTCGAATTGTACGGCGGCATTGTTGAACAGCCGCTCGATATGCCCGCTGCGGATCATTTCGGAGGTCGGCAGACAGTGAAGGACGGGCGTATCGATAAGGGCTATTCTGTCACTCAGCGAGAGGGCTATATCCAGTTCGTGAGTGGAGAACAGAATGCATTTGCCCTCAGCATGCGCTAACCGTGCGAGCAGGGAACACAATTCGTAACGGTTGGGCATGTCAAGAAACGAGGTCGGCTCGTCCAACAGGATGACGGGCGTTTCCTGAGCCAGAGCACGGGCTATCATAATGCGCTGGCATTCACCGTCCGACATCTTATCCATCGTGCGGCCGGCATACGCCTCCATTCCGACCGAAGAGAGCGACCGCATGACGATTTCCCTATCTTGAGGCTGCATGCGGCCGATCCAGTTGGTGTAAGGGGCGCGGCCGATAGCCACGACATCCTCGCACCGCAGGTTGGCGATGCGTGTGCGCTCGGTCGTGACAAATGCCAGTTGCCTTGCCTTCTCCGGAGTTCTCATGTTTGCGATACAATGTCCGTCGAGCAGGATTTTACCGCAATAATTATGATTCAGTCCGGCTATGGCACGGAGAAGTGTAGATTTCCCCGTGCCGTTCCTGCCAATAAGGGCAGTCAGCCGTCCTCTTTTGAAAGAGGCATCGACCTTATCGAGAAGCCTCTTCTCTGCGTAGCCTATGGAAAAATCGCACAGTTCTATCATACCGTCATCGATTTATTGCGTAAAACCACCCATACGACTATCGGGATTCCCAGCAGTGCGGTAATGGCATTTACGGGCAAAGTGAACATTTTGGAAACGATATCGCAAAGAAGCAATACCGCCGCCCCCGAGAGAAGGGTTCCCGGCAGGAGCACGCGGTGGTCGGCCTCGCGCAAGAGCATCCGCGCGACGTGAGGCATGGCAAGACCGATGAAGCCGATCGGGCCGCAGAAAGCCGTTACCGTGCCGGCCAGCAGCGTCGTCGAGAGAAACAGCAGACCGCGCGAACGGCGGATATTCAGTCCCATCGTTACGGCATATTCCTCGCCGAAGAGCAGGAGGTTGAGCGGTTTGATCGTCCATACGGCCAGCAGCAACCCGACGATGACCGACGGAAGGAGGATGGCGAGCTGCGGCACCGTCACGTCGCCGAGCGACCCCATCGTCCAGATGACGAACGCCTTTAACGCCTCCTCTTTGCTCAGATATTGCAATATCTGCACGACAGCGCTCACGCCTGACGAGAACATCATACCCAAAATCAATATCACCATAATGTCCTTTATGCGGTGTCCGACGGCAGCGATTACGAGCAGCACGACGGCCGCACCCAGCCAAGCCGCTCCGGCGATGCCTATCGACGAGCCGACGCCTGCCAGCACCACGAGCGCCACGCCGAGGCTTGCACCCGAGCTGATGCCCAGCACGTAGGGGCCGGCCAGCGGATTGCGGAACAATGTCTGCATCTGCAAGCCGCTGACCGATAGCGCCGCCCCGGCCAGCAGAGCCACAACCGCCTTTATCAGCCGTATGTTCAGTACGATTTTCGCCGTAGTCCGCGGGCAGTCGCCGCCCGTCAGGGCCGCCCATACGTCGCCGACGGGAATGCGAACCGCGCCCACAGCCAAATCCAACAGGAAGAGGCCGACCGTAAGCACGGACAACGCGGTGAACAGGATGACGGGGCGTGAACGCATCTATTTCAGTTGTTTGTAGTATACGAAATCTTCTTCGACCAACTCGGGGTGGAATATCTTCACGAGGTCGCGCAGAAGAAGGTCGGGATTCACGACGGCCGATTCGTAGTAGTCGTTGCCTCCGGCGGCATTGGTGCGGGCGTTGTTGTTATAGACATAGCCGTTTCGGACGCAGCGGGTATCGGCGAACTTCGGGCAGGCGGCTTTCAGTTCGTCGAGTGTGTTCGCCATGCCGACGTTCAGCCACATATCGGCCTCCGAAGCGAGCAGGTATGCCTCCTCCAAGTCGATAGGCGTCGAAGAGTTGCCCGTGTTCTTCTTGTAGATGTAGTCGCCTCCGGCGTCGGTAATCAGCCGCACGGCATAGTTTTCCGTCGAGGGCATGAACCACGAATCGCCGTAGGGCGTATTGAGCATGACCGACGGGGCATCGAGAACGGCACCGGACACTTTCTGTTTCAGCGCATTGTATCGGATCGGAATATCCGCGAATACCTTTTCGCCCTTCGCGCGTTTCCCGACGACCTCCGAAAGCGCCACCAGCCATTCGGCTTTGCCCAGCGGAGATTCTTCGAGATAATCGCCGACATACATGAACGGGATGCCGAGCTCCTTGAGTTTGCTCTCCATCGCACTGGCCCCGTTCACGCCGAAAAGCAGCACAAGGTCAGGGTCGAGCGACAACAGAAGTTCATAATTGATATTTCCCTCGTAACCCACGTCGCCGATGCTGTCGCGGCGTGCCTGAATGTCGGGATTGGAGATATAGTCGAGTCCCGAAACGCCGACCACACGTGCCGTCTCGCCGATGGCGTCGAGCATGGCGATATGGGTCGAGGACATCGCCACGATGCGCTGCGCATCCCCTTCGAGGACCTGCCCGTCGAAACCCTCGGGAACGGGTTCCCCGTTACGGGAGATGAACAACCGGGTGGTGACGCTATCCGCGCCCTGCCACGGATTCATGACGGAAACCAGCACGCTCTGTCTGCCGTCTGCTCTTTCAATCTTGAATCCCGAGGCATATTCGGGAGCGTAAAGCTGTTTGTTGAAATCGGCAAGTTGGGAACTCTTGCCACGACAGCCTGCAAATGCCAGCGCAAGCAGCACCATCAGGCTCAAATTCTTTAATACTTTCATATCATTACCTTATTTACGTTTACATTATTTTCTGCTTTTCCCGAATTTCGGGGTGATGCCGATGAAGAACTCGAAGTTGATGCCGGGCATAGGACGCGACAGCACCGAGAGATAGTCCTCGTTGAACAGGTTATTGACGGCAAGTTTCAACTGTACATCCAGCGGTTTGAACGACAGCATTTTCTCCAGTGAGATATTGCTCATGAAATACCGGGGCAGGTGGCCTGTCAGCGTGTAATCGTTGCTCGACATGGTGAAACGTTCCGAGTAGTAAGCCCACTTGTAGAGGAACGCCCACGTCCGCCATGACAGCCGTCCTGTCAGCGAGGCGGAGTGCTCCGGCACGTAAGGCAGTTGTTTTCCCACCGACTGGTCGGCGGGCGACATCTTTTCGCCCTCGTTGATGGAGGGGGTCCACGAATAGGAACCGTTCAGGTCTATCAGCCAGTCCTTTGCCGGCTGCACGGCAAGGTTGGCCTTCACTTCGACACCGTAGGCATGGACTTTCTTCACGTTGCGCGGCGAGAAGAACCCCTTGGTCGTCGGCAGCCAGATGATCCAGTCGTCGATGTAGGAGTCGAACCAGCTTGCGCTGCCGCCCAGTTTATATACCCCCTTTTTGCCGACATCGAAACTCACTCCGGCGTCATAGCTGAAGCCGTGTTCGTTTTTAAGGTCGGGGTTGCCGCCCGGCAGAAAGTAGAGGTCGTTCAAAGTCGGAAAACGATAGTTGCGCGATACGGAGGCTTTCACCATCACGTTCCCTTTGCGCGAAATCAGTCCGTCGATGAAGAATGCCGGGATGAGCGGAGCCCATTTGTCGCCCGACATCTCCTCGCGCAAGACCAGCGACAAGCCCAACGGCTCGACAGGCTGCCATTTGGCCGATACAGAACCGGAGAGCTCGACACGCCCCTTGTCATATCCGACGACGGCTTTGTTGCCATCCTGAAGGATGATGTTCTTGTCTTCGCTGCGCACGAGATGCTGGTACACGGATACGTTCGAGGTGAAGAACCATTTCCTGCCGGGCGAGTATTCCGCTTCCGCCTGTCCGTAGAACGTGTTTATCTTGCTCCGCGAACGGGTCATGGAGGCCCAGTTGTCCGGCGCCACCTCACGACGGTAGTCGTAGGCCATCCACGTATGGATATAACCGCCTTTCACGCCGACTTTCCATTTCTCTTTGATATGGTCCCATGACAGGACACCACGAAACGTCTGCTCCCGCTGGCGGTTCTCGAAGGCGGTCTCATCGCCGTAATCGGTCGTGAGCATCGGCAGTTCCCGGTTGGAGTTGATATACCATGCGTTCAACCCGAAACGGTCGCCTTTCAGGGTGTTGTAATATACCTCCTGCAACAGGTGCAGGTCCTTGAACGAACCCGATCGGTTGCGTTCCTTGGGATGATACTGTCCGATGATGTTCTTCTCCTCGTCGTAGATATTTATCTTCTTGTCGTGGTTGGTGTACTTGTAATCGTTGGGCGACGACGAATAGACCGCGCGGGTCGAGACCTGCCATCGGTCGCTGCCGTAGGTGAAGCGGGCGAACTCGTCGAACGTGCGGAACGACCCGATGCCCTGCACGTATTGGGCATGGAAGCCCTCGCCGACCTGCGGCGTAGTACCGAGTTTGACAAGTCCGCCGAGTCCGCCGCCCGTTTCATTCACCGACGACGTGCCATGAAGCAGCGAGGCCTGATCTATGAAGTAGGACGGTATGGTGGAAAAGTCGGTCATACCCAGCATGGGATTGTTGATGCGCATGCCGTTCCACGTCACCTGCGTGTGGCTGGGCGACGTGCCGCGGAAAGCAACGGTGGAGAGCGTGGCGCGTCCGTAACTCTTGACGAACACGGACGAATTGAACGTCAGAATGTCGGCCATCGATAAGGCAATGTTCTCTTTCAGTGCGAGCGAGTCGAACTTCGTCTTCTGCACGCCGATTTCTTTCATCGGGCGTTTGCCCCACACCGTGACCTCGTCTATCTGGTGGATGCGTCGTGTGATTCCCTGCGCGGACAATACGGACGGACAGACGAGCAGTAGCGAGAAAAGTATGTATTTCGTATAAATCATTTGATTCCGTTTTTAGGGTGGGTATTCGCGGAAAAATGTACCGTGGAGGATGCCGGCACGGACGTTTGATGCGGGTCGAACCCATTCTCTTCAAGCAGTTGTCCGTATTCTTCCTCGAACGAGATCTCCTGATGGATTGTATGCTGCTCCTCGATGTGCCGTCTGAGCCGGTGAAGGTCGCTGAACGACACGCTGAACGAGTCGAATCCGGCAGCCCAACCGGAGAAGTCGGCATATTCCGGGGTTTTCTGGTATACCGTTCCCGTGGCGCCTTTCACCTTGTTCACGATCTTGCTGAAATCCCCGGAATTCGGAATCTCGACAAGTACATGCACGTGGTTGAGAAAGGCATTGGCGGCATGTACGCGGCAACCTTTCCCTGTAAAAATCCGTGTCATCCGCTCGAGCATCAATCCTTTTCCCGTTGTCGGAATCGTCATCTTGCGTCCTTTGGTAACGAAGATGAGATGGTATAGGTGTCGTATCCTGCCCATCACTTCCAACAAAATGCGCCGGGGATTATCCCGACATAGAATTCATCGATCAGTTCACCTTCGGACGAGTAGCGGTAGACAATGCCCTGCTGCTGGTAGT
>OKWG01000792.1_pt1 | contig 9620 bp, 8 predicted proteins | sample 1607091 | NCBI WGS metagenome assembly OKWG01 (sample SAMN04414080, study PRJEB24778) | human gut metagenome | material: faecal | host: Homo sapiens
TTGCATACTTACATATATCTTTGCGTTGAGATAAAATTTCAAGCAATATCTGCCCTCCAAGCGATAGTCCTCCCATCATTAACACAGAACCGCCCAATTTGCTATTTACAAATTCTATAATATCCAAAGCATTATTCTCTATCGTTGTAAACTGCTTATCACATCCTGCATGACCATCTAATATAGGCAAAACCACATGATAATCTGTTTGAAGTCTTTCAGCAACCTCTTTGTAATTCCACCATGATAAACCGCCTCCGTGTAAGAGGATAATTACATCGCTGTTTTCTTTTCCATATTCTACATAATTCAACCTCTTTCACCTCGCTGTAAACTTCCGATTTTCTCAATTCTCCAAACTTGAATTTATTTGGAAGATTTTATTATCCATTCATCAAGAAATTTCATTTGTTCATCCGTATGAAACCAATGCTCTCCATTTTTCATAATAGAAAGTGTTGAATTAGTCCTCTGTACAAATTCAAATATCGTTCCATAAGCGGTAAGATTATCTTTTTCACCATACAAAATGTGCGTTGGGATTTTCCATATAATAGGATTTTCTCTTACATAGCAAAGATAATCCCATGAAAGGGTCTCTCCAAAGGTTGTCTGAATTTCTTTTTTCTCTTTGAGTTCATCTTCTGTAACATTTGCCCAAATCATCATATCAGCAATAAGCCTTTCCATATCTACAATGGGCGAAATAAAATATGCTTTCTCTATTTGCTGATTTGATAAGGCATTGATAGCAAAATACGCTCCAATGCTATTGGCGATTATTTCAACAGTCTTGTAGTTTCTATAAATCGAATTAAAAAGTAATGGAAATTCTTCTTTTGCTTCCCATGGAAACTGTGCAGTATAGTCAAGACCAATTACATCACAATCACTAAAGAGCGACTTGTAATGGAGAGCTTCTTCAGCATCTCCTCCTTTTCCATGTATATAAATAACTGCTTTATCCACGATAGTAATCCTCCATAATTTCTATGTTTATCCATCATTCATTATAATTTCCTCAACCTTAAAAGTATAGTGGGCTTTTGTAAAAAATAAAAGAAACCGCCTTTCCATCGGACAGTTTCTCTCACTATGTCATCCTGACACGATAAATTTACTGGTCAAAATCCGGGTACAGCTCCAGCTGAGAGAAGTCCTCATCGGTCATCGCACAGAGCTTCGTAAGGGCACTGTCGGTCAGCTCCCTCAGTTCCGTTTCCTCCGGCGAAAGCTCGCCGTGCATTTCACGCAGGCTGTCGATCAGCCCGGTGCGGCTGCCGGTATTGTAAATGCACATCAGGTTCATTTCCTCAAAAGTAAAGTTTCCCATATCAAATCTCCCTTTCCGCACTCTTTTTGGGTGCTGTCTTTTTGTGTTCTGCTTTGGGCTGGTTTTTCAGCTGTTCCACAACGGATTTTTTCTTTTCCCATTCCTCCCGATGGGTGGCGGCTGCCAGAGCCATCAGGGAAATGGGCTGACCGCTTCGGGCCTGCTGTTCCAGCTCTGCCACCGTAGGCTCTTTTGCGCCATTGTTGATGATGCCGTCGATCATGCCGTAATCGTCCTCCAGCATCATTTCCGCATTTTTCAGCGGGTTTTCTGGCAGGAATCCGGGGATCTGGGTAAAACCAACACTGTCACAGTAATGACAGGATACCTTACCGTCCTGTCTGATCGCAACGATGTCGCTGACGCTCATGGAGGGACTGTGAAAGTCCACGGGCTTTTCCAGATTGAATTGCTGATAGAGTTTTTCCAGCTGCTCCGGCACAGTGCCAGACTCACTCAGCGGAGCGGTGTAGATGAGGTCATAATTGCTGCGGTCTACGGAAACATCATGGGACTCTAACCAGTCCAGATTCATAAAGCGCACATTCTGCGGATCGTCACGGCTCACCTGGTAGATGGCAAAGCAGTTTCTGTTCTGGGAGAGAAATGCCTGTTCTCGTTCCTGCTGATGTTCCTGACGCTCCATGACCTTTTCGTGGAACTGAGGGCTTTTCTCCCATTCCTCACGATCCACGCCGAAAAGACCGCCATGCTCCATGATCTCCTGCGGGTCAAACACCATGCTCTCCGTATTGTCCTCATGCAGCACATAGACAGTCAAACCGACGGCATCCAGTTCCAGCGCCCGTTCTCTGGTAACAGGGAGCATCCCGTCATAAGAGTAACCGTATTTCTGCATATCCGGTGTGGAGACCTGCTCATCCGGCGTTGGGTATTCATCCAGCGCCTGCTCCTGTGCCTCCGGCAGCTGGGAAGAAGCAGTCATCTGACTGGCCTCTGCCTGCATCTGCTGGTAGGCAGCTTCCTGCAAGGTCTCAATCATGGACAACGGTGCGTATTTTACCGAGTCTCTGCCCAAATCGTTGTCATCACAAATCTGGAGAACTGCCTTCATGCGGGAAATCTCCGGCATATCCAGCTGACCACCATCCAACTCTTTCATGGATGCGGCATCGTAAAGGGTATAGTCCCAGCCGCTGTCACAGGACTGGATATGAAGATAGGTGGCATTGTCGATCAGAAACAAAGCCTCCTGCTGATTGGCGTCCGCCCCCAGCACTTCCATTTCCGGCATTGCCGCAGCCAGTTCCTTTACCGCTTTTTGCACCAGAGGATTATCACGGTAATAGTCGATTGCCTGGATGGTGTCCAGGTCAATGGTCTGGCCGGTCAAAATCGGAAAAGGTCCTTCATAGTCGCTTCCGTCTTTCAGCTCAAAACCAATGCCCTTGATCCCGTTCATTCGCTCTGCCGGAATCTCCTGATAAATGCGGACAGCTTCCTCCAAAGACAGGTTATCGTGGTATTCTCCGAGGTTTGGAAACTCCATGCACTCTGCTACATAGTAGGTTAGATTGCCGGTCGGCTGCTCTATCGGGGCGGTTTCCGGCTCTGCTTTTGTATTGGGGTCAATTCCACGCTCTTTGCAGATTTCCTTATAGTGGCGCTCAATGTCACAGATCAAAGTGCCGGAGGTCTTATTGATGGTCTCCAAACTGGCTCTCAGCTCTTTCAGTTCCTTGCCCTGACTCCAGCTTGCAATATAGCCGAAGCTGTTTTCTCCGGTCTCAATGCCAAAATATTTGCAGACCGCATAGGAGATGCTTTCAGCCTCCACTTCCTCCGTGTGGCGGTCTTTCCTCTGTTCTTGCAAAAACTGGGTGAGGGTAGAAAAGCCGCCAACAAAATTCAGCCCTTCTTCCTCGGTCAGGATCAGGCGTCCATCTTCCGCCAGCTCCAGCGGCTCTGTCAGCAGAACGGAACCTGCATGGTTTACAACCACTTGTTCTTCTACACAGACCGGCTCTCCGGGGTCGTAGTCAGAACCGCGCAGGTCATAGCAATAAACGCCCTCCGGCAGATTATCACGGACAATCCGCCCATTGGAGAACAGACCGGGTTTATCAAACAGCTCGATCTCCTGATATTGCTCGTCATTGGCAATCTGAATCTTTTTCTGATTGTGGAGCTTGCTGTGGGCAATCTCGTGTACTGTGGCCGAAACCGTCTGCACCTCACTCATGCCCTGACGAATGGCAATTTTCTGATGATCGGCAGAAAAATAGCCGTCCGTATCGGCGGCCATTGCTTCAAAAGTAATCGGCACCGGTGCGCTGCGGCGCAGGGCCTCCATGAATGCCTCATAATTTGGCACATTGCCGGAAAGGGAGGAAGCAAGCTCCGGCAAAGGTTTCCCGTCGGTCTGGCTTACATCAAAGACCTTGACCGGGCGAAACATGGGGATTTCGATTTCTTTTTCCTCTGTGACGATCTTTCCGTCTTTATCCAGAATCGGAGCCTTGGTATCCGGGTCCAGCTTCTGTTCCTCGATTTTCTTCTTATACGGTGTGGGGGCGATGATGGTAATGCCATGCTCGCCCTTTTTTACATGACGCTCAAACTGGTCTTTCCACTTATTGTATCCGGCTACCAAAGTGGCGTCCGGCTTCTGCATATAGATGAGCATGGTGTTGTTTACCGAATAGCGGTGGAAGCGGGACATAACGGACAGATAGCTCATATACTTTTCACTCTCAAACAGTTCTTTGATGCCCTGCTCGATGCCATCTGTGATTTCCCTTAGCCGCTCTCGGTTGGTGGGTTTGTTCTCAGCCATGATTTTCAATCTCCTTTCCAAGTGTGTGATTTCTGCTGTGTGTTCTGCAATCCATGCCCTTTGTTCTTCTTCACTTTCATACAGAAAAAGGTCCAGCAGGTACTCTACATAGGCTTTTTTCTGGATTGCTTCCACAAAACGGGGGTGCGGTTCTTCCTCCAGTGTCCGGGGAGAATTGTCGGCCTCCCATTTTTTCAGCAGATAGTAGTAATCGGACAGTACGCGATAACACCGCTGCCGGTCCTCCCGAAACTTTTGTGCCTCGGTTTTCTGCCGGACATATCTCCTGCGGGGAGGGGCCTGACTGTCATAGATCAGGCCAAAGTCCTGTGCCAGTTTCTCCGCCGCTTCTTTTGGGGAGAGGTCAAAGAGCTTTGCGGTAAAGTCGATCACATCCCCATCTTCACCGCAGCCAAAGCAGTGGAACCGCTGGTCTACCTTCATGCTGGGGTTCTTATCATCGTGAAAGGGACAGCAGGCCATGCCATTTCGTTTGACCTCGACCCCATAAAACGCTGCCGCATCTCTGGTGCTGACCGACTGCTTGACTGCTTCAAATACATTCTCTGTCATGTGCCTTTAACTGCCGGACTTTCGCATAGGAGGCTGGTATCCGGCGGCTTTCGCACGCTCACTGGCGGCTTTGCGGCGTTCTGCGCTATATGGCTCCCGGACTGATACACACCGCTTTGGGACGGTAAAGTTATGGGCGTCCTTTCGGGTGATCTGGTCGGGGTGCTTTTTTGCCAGCAGTTCCAGCTTCTCCATCAGACGGGGATCGTGGGTGTAGACCTCAGCCATTGGTTCTGCCTGGTTATAAAGGAGAATGGTTTCCCGTTCCACTAAAGAGAGCTTCATCGGCTGCCTCCTTTCCGCTGATCAAATTCCAGCTTAAAGTTGGCGTACTGTCCATCGTCCTCCAAAACCACAGCGGCATCGTAGGTCTTGCCAGTTTTCTCAGAATATAGGCCCGTTACACGGACACGGCCATCTTTCAGCAGTGCAGACACCACAGCCTTGGTCGGCTGTTTTTTCTTGGCAGCCCACCATTTGTTATTTTTCCAGATTGCAAATTTGCAAGAATCATTCTGACAGAAGAAGCCTTTTTGCAGTTCTGCAACTTCACCGCCGCAGCGAGGGCATTTGCCTACCACATCACGGGGCGGGGAGAACAGGTACTCGGTTCCCTTGATGACCTGATAAGTTCCCACCAGATCTTTCAGCATGGTGCTGATCCCGTCCAGAAACTCCTCCGGGGCAAGCTGCCCGCGCTCGATCTCTCCCAGGCGGTACTCCCACTCGGCAGTCAGAAGCGGCGATTGCAGCTGTTCCGGCAAGACTGTTATCAGGGAGACTGCATCGTGGGAAGGGAGAAGCTGCACCGTTTTCCTGTTCTTTTTTCGTTCCAGAAAACCGGCAGATACCAGCTTTTCCAAAATACCGGCACGGGTGGCCGGTGTCCCCAGACCTTTTCGCTCGGCGTCCTCCGGCATATCTTCTTTTCCGGCAGTCTCCATTGCGGACAACAAGGTATCCTCCGTAAAGTGCTGGGGTGGACTGCTTTTGCCTTCTTTGACGATTGCAGCAGCAACCGCAAGGGTCTGTCCTTCAGTCAGCTCCGGCAGGGCTTTCTCTGCACCATCTTTTTTCGGCTCTGCATCTTTCATTTTGGCACGGTAAGCGTCCTCCAGAGCTTTCCATCCGGGGTGCTTCACTGTTTTTCCTTTGGCGGTAAACTCCCCACCGGCACACGCTGCAATCACAACGGTTTCCGAATAGATATAGGGCTGGGCTACGGCGCACAGCAGACGCAGGGCCACCAGCTCCAGCACCGCTTTTTCTCCCGCAGGAAGGGCAGAAAGGTCTGCATCTTTGAGATTTCTGGTAGGGATTACTGCGTGGTGGTCGGTTACTTTCTTATCGTTGATGACTGTCTGCGGATCACAGGTAATGGCGATTCCTTTGCGAAACGGCATAGCATTGGCAACCAGATTCACCAGCACCGGCAGGCTGTCTGCCATATCACCGGTCAGATAGCGGCTGTCAGTACGGGGATAGGTGCAGAGCTTCTTTTCATACAGGCTTTGCAGATAGTCCAGGGTCTGCTGGGCTGTAAATCCAAGCAGGCGGTTGGCATCTCTTTGCAGAGTAGTCAGGTCATAGAGGGCAGGCGGCTTTTCGGACTTTTCCTTGCACTCCACCTTTTTGATCGTGACAGCTGCACCCTGGCAGGCTTCTTTCAGCTGTTCGGCAGCAGCTTTATCCGCCATGCGATCCCCGGATATGGTAAGACCGGGCAGCTCAAGCGCCACGGTATAAAAGGGAACCGGCTGAAAGGTGTCGATTTCAGCTTCTCTCTGAACAATCAGTGCCAGCGTTGGGGACATAACGCGCCCGATGTTGAGGGTGCGGTGGTACAGCACGGAAAAAAGCCTTGTGGCATTGATCCCCACCAGCCAGTCGGCCTTGGCACGGCAGAGAGCAGCATCCCGAAGTCCATCATAATCTACACCTGGGCGCAGGTTTGCAAAGCCCTCCCTTATGGCGGAGTCCTCCATCGAAGAAATCCAGAGCCTTTTCATCGGCTTTTGGCAGCCTGCCAGCTCGTAGACGCTGCGGAAGATCAGCTCGCCCTCGCGTCCGGCATCACAGGCATTTACTACCTCCGTCACATCCGGGGCGTTCATCAGCTTTTTGAGAATATCAAACTGCTTTTTCTTATCCTTTCCCACTACCATCTGCCAATGCTCCGGCAGAATAGGCAGGTCATCATATCGCCACTTGGCATACTTGGGATCATAACTGTCTGCATCCGCAAGACCGGCCAGATGGCCCACGCACCAGCTGACACGCCAGCCGTTACCCTCCAGATACCCGTCCTTACGAGCGGTTGCACCGATTACCGCAGCCAGACTCTGTGCAACCGATGGTTTTTCAGCGATTACCAGTTTATATCTCATCATCTTCAGCCTCCCATTCTTCCCGCACAGGCGTGTGCAGTTTTTTCTCAATGCTGTTTTCCTCATCCAGAAGCAGGTTATAACCAAACCGGTAGTCATAGCGGTACAGTTTCCCCAGCAGGTCATTGATGATGATGCGGCAAGCCAAAATGACACGAGTTTTATCCACCTGCATCAGCTGGTAGCGTTGATAATTGCTGTAATATTCTTCGTGACGGCGGGTATTGCAGGCGGCATCTTCAAGTAAACTATCTACTGCATCCTGACAACCATCTTCTTTTTCCCCTTCCATGCAGTTCAGAAGTTCCATTATCAAAGGAAAGCTCTGTTCATCCATAGGAGCTTCTGCTGCAAGAAAACCGATCAGAGCAGATAAGAGCAGACGAGTCGCCGTCTGTTCTTGTTCCGTCAAAACGGCCATTGTTTTCTCCGCATTTGGCAGGATCTTTTCTTCCACAAAATCTGCCGCGTCACCGGAATAAAGCTGACGGATAGAATCTATGGACAATGAAACTGTCATGGTATCTAAGGAGAAATCAAAGGGGTCATCTTGCTTTGGCTTTCTCTGAAGTTTGTTTAACATGGTAGAAAGAATGTCGCCGCCAAAATACACAGCAATTACCAGCAGGTCAAAAACAGCAATCAGCTTGATAAATATAATCAGAACACTCATTTTTTTCGTTTCCTTTCTTCGAGCCATCGTTCCATCTCACGATGGCAGATACCTACACAGGGACTTCCATAATTCCCGCAACCATAGCAGGGGTGGTTGTGGGGTAAAGAAGGCGGACGGGAAATTTCCTTCCCGCCCTCCGGCCTGCGTGTCATCATGCGTTCATAGGGACTGTCTGTGAAACGGGTCATTTCACACTGTCCTCATCATCTTCTTCTGTGCTGCCCCCATCAGCGTCCGGCTCGTCCGACTCCTCATCCTCGGTTTCCCATTCCTCGGAATCTTCCTCGCCATAATCATAATCGTCCAGACTGTCATTGCCCTTGGTCTTAGGCTTATTCTTAACGAGCTTCAAGTAGGCAAATACGCCACCGCCTCCAAGCAGAGCCAGCAAAAGGACTATCGCAGCCGGGTTCAGTCCGGCAGGCTTCTCTTTTTCCGGCTCCGATGTTTCTGCCGGAGGTTCCGGTGCTTTTCCCGTACATTTACTCTTATCAGTTACACAGACCGGACAGGCCGTATTGACTGCCCCTGCTTCACATTTCTTCGTGCAACTGCACACCGCAGGCAGCTCCTCTTTGGGTTTTCCATCCTCCATCAGCGCCATCAGGTCCGCTTCATCCACCTGGTTCAGAAAGTGAACAGCAGTCTTTTTATCCTCATTGGCCCTGTCGATCAGGATATAAAAATAGTTGCCTGCCTTGGTTGTAACGGTAATGAGCTGCTTGTTGCCACCAAAATCATCCACCAGAGCGGCGTTACCCTCCGGGGTCAGCGGAGGTGCTTTTTCGGGTTCTTCCACCACCACATTGCTGTCATTGGTGGTATCCTCTGCCGGGGGCGGCGCTGCGCCCTGGGCAAAAGCGGGAATGGTAAAGCCCGATGCCAGAACCAGCGTCAGGCAAAGGGCAGAAAGTGTTCGGAGCAATCGTTTATTCCTCATAGCTGTTTTCCTCCTGTTCGTTGTTGTCATCCACCATACTGCCGGGAACTGTGCCGCCGGACAGCATGGCGCTCAGCTGGGCAGGGGTCATACGCAAAGCGCGCACCATCTGGACGATCTCCAGATTTTCCGCCTCGGTTTTCTGTGCCTCCAGCACCTTGAGCTTTTCCTGATACTCTGCGATCTTCTCGCGGACCTTGGTAATCTCCTGGTCAATGCGTTCAATTTTGTTCTTTGCCATCGTCTATCACTCCTTCTAAAAAATCTCTGTTACCAGTTCATCAGACCGTAGCCCTTAATGCTTTGATAATTCAGGTCATAACTTTTGATCTTGCAGGCATCGCCGGAATTTCCCTCCACGGTATAAACACGGCTGCCATCGGTGCCGATGACGATTCCCACATGGTCAGCAGTACCGTCCAGATCCCAATCGAAGAAAATGGCATCGCCGGGAGCGATGTTTTCATATCCTCTTGCGCCCCATTGTCCATGAGACTGGAACCACGGAACACCCTGCCACTCACAGCCTGCAAAGCGCGGCTCACTTTTTCCTGCCTGGTTATAGCACCAGGATACGAAGCAGGCGCACCATTCCACGCGGCTGTCAAAACCGTACCAGCTCCAGTAGGGATAACCGCCCACATTGCCCACCTGACTTTTCGCCAGTTCCACCAGCTGCGGATTGCCGGGGCGGGTGCCGTTAATGAACTGCACACCGGACAGATCTTCCGAGCCGCTGGTATCAGGGGAACCGCCGCCAAACAACAGCGGCTTATTGCCCATGGTCTGTCGGTAGACCTGATACATTTCCATCTGCTCCGGGGTCAATAGCTCCGACGCCACAGCTGAAATGGGCTTGCTGGTGAGTTTCACATTCAGAATGTAATACTCATAGGGGACTTCTTCTGAGGTGG
>OKWG01000793.1_pt1 | contig 9620 bp, 7 predicted proteins | sample 1607091 | NCBI WGS metagenome assembly OKWG01 (sample SAMN04414080, study PRJEB24778) | human gut metagenome | material: faecal | host: Homo sapiens
GCATTGAAAATGAGCAGTATTTACAAGTTTTGCAACAACTAAAATACAAAATTCACAACATGTATGTTACAAATTCGTACAACATGTAAAAGAGATGGAGAATAATATAAAATGAAGAAAAATTTAGGACTTTTTTTAGCTATCATATTGGTTCAGATAGCTCCATTTATATCAGCGGCAGACACCTTGTACCCGTTAATATATAAAATCGATATAAAAAAAGAGATAAGCAACACCACACGCCTGTATCTTAGCAATGGTTTAGCGGAAGCCTACGCTTTGGGTGCAGACGCCGTCCTGATCCATATGAACACATACGGCGGCCAGGTAGATGCTGCAGACTCGATGCGTACGGCTATTTTGTACAACCCCATCCCTGTCTATGTCTTCATCGACAACAATGCGGCTTCTGCTGGGGCGCTCATTTCCATCGCATGTAAAAAAATTTATATGCGGAAAGGTGCAAATATCGGGGCAGCCACCGTCGTGAACCCAACAGGGGAAGCAATGCCAGACAAATACCAATCCTATATGCGTTCCATGATGCGTTCGACAGCCGAAGCGCATGGACAAGATACAATCGTTCAAAAAAACGACACCTTATACAAATGGAAACGAGACCCGTTGATAGCCGAAGCGATGGTAGACGAACGGGTTGCCATTCCAAATCTGATAGACACAGGAAAAGTCCTTACTTTCACAGCGCAGGAGGCTCAAAAGTGGGGATATTGCGACGGTATAGCAGAAAATCCGGATGAAGTAATCACGCAATATTTGGGATATAAAGATTACAAAATGAAAAGTTATATCCCTAGTTGGCAGGACGATTTAAAAGGATTTTTGATGAATCCTATTTTTCAGTCTATTCTGATCATTATTATCATCGGCGGTATTTATTTTGAAATGCAAACGCCAGGACTGGGCTTCCCTTCTGCGGCCTCCCTGCTGGCGGCAATCCTCTACTTTGCACCACTCTATATAGATGGGCTGGCGGCAAACTGGGAGATTCTGGTTTTTATCATCGGCATTCTATTGCTCGCAGTGGAAATCTTCATCATTCCGGGATTCGGGGTTGCCGGAATTAGCGGTATCATATTGATTATCGGCGGCCTAGTCATGGGCTTACTGAACAACGATCATTTCGATTTCGAAGGAGTCAGCAGAAAAGAGATCGGGAAAGCGACATTGACAGTCCTGTTCGGATTAGTGACAGGCTTCAGCCTGATGATCTGGCTGTCTAATAAAATCGGACATCGGGGAATGTTCCGGAAAGTCGCGCTAAATACAGATTTGGAAAATGCGATATCATCCCCTGATTTATCTTCGTTAGTCGGGAAAGAAGGTACAGCCGCAACCGTATTGCGTCCTTCCGGGAAAGTGTCGGTCGACGGAGTATTTTATGACGGGATTTCCGAATCAGGCTTTATAGAGAAAGGGGGCAAAGTCAAAGTTGTCCGTTTTGAGAATGCACAAGTGCATGTGGAAAACCTTTAAGACACGGCCGTTTTGGCACTTTCTACGCAGGGACGCGTTGATATAAGATATGCTTGTCTATTACAAGGTATTGCAAGGTGTTCATGGCCAGGAGATCGCTCAGAATGTTTTTCGCGGTATAATAATTGATCCGCCCGATCCGGCAAAACTGGCTGATATTGATATGGGGATGATCATCCAGATAAGCAAACAAACGTTCCACAGGTTTGCTTATCTTCAATAAAGTCCCGTCCGGTTTATGTTTTTTCTGCCAGGCAAGCACCAACACTTCATTTGCCAAAATATTTTCATCGGCGACCCTTATGTAGGCTTTAAACTTATCATCCTTATCGGGAGCGGTATGCGGTTTATCCGAACTGGGGGCGATGTACACCTCAAGAACCGTTTTGCCGTTCACCTCCCAGCGTGTCGCCTCAAAGGGGACTTCCGGGCGGGTATACATCTTGGAGGCCGCTTCAATCATATAATATTCTTCTTCGCTTCGGACACCGGAGATATTCCCGTTATCTTTCACACCGATCAGGAGACGTCCACCGTCGGTATTGGCAAAAGCACTCAGCGTACGCGCAATCTTCTTACTGTCGCTCACTTCGAATTTAAAATCAAGTTGTTGGTGTTCCCCCTGCTCTATCAACGCTTCTATCGGATGCATCTTCTTCATTTTGGCAATTTTTTAGATCGGCAAAATTAAAATAAATACATAACTTTGCCAACAGAAAAAACAATGAAAGCATGTCTCAAATACCTTCTCTTATATCGGATCTTGCTGTCATACTGATTTCAGCGGGATTGGTCACCTTGCTTTTCAAATGGTTAAAGCAACCGGTCGTACTCGGATATATCGTAGCCGGAATTCTTGCCGGTCCGTCTATCACGCAAATACCGACTGTCACAAATATAGAAAGTATCCGTATCTGGGCTGATATAGGCGTAATCTTCCTCTTATTCGCTTTAGGACTCGACTTTAGTTTCAAAAAGCTGATGAAAGTCGGCGGAACAGCTGTGATCGGAGCTATTACCATCGTGATAGGTATGATGACACTTGGCTATACTACCGGATTATCTTTAGGTTGGGGACATATGAACAGCCTTTTCCTCGGGGGAATGCTTTCTATGTCGTCTACAACCATTATTTTCAAAGCGTTCGACGATATGGGACTACGCAATCAGAGGTTTGCCGGAGTGGTCTTCGGAATCCTTGTTGTCGAAGATCTGTTTGCCGTTTTACTAATGGTTTTACTGTCTACATTGGCAGTCAGTAAACACGTAGAGGGAATGGAACTGCTCAACAGTGTGATCAAACTGGGAGTCTTTTTGCTTTTCTGTTTTGTTATCGGCATTTATCTAATTCCCTCTTTTCTAAAAAAAGCCAGGACTTTCCTGAATGACGAGACCTTGTTGATCGTCAGCCTGGGATTATGCCTCGGAATGGTTATCATTGCCACGAAAGCTGGTTTTTCTTCCGCTTTGGGAGCTTTCGTCATGGGATCTATCTTGGCAGAAACCATTGATGCGGAACATATCGAACATATTATCAAACCAGTAAAAGATCTTTTTGGAGCCATATTCTTTGTCTCTGTCGGGATGTTGATCGATCCGGCATTGCTGTGGGAATACAAAATTCCGATCCTGATTCTCACGTTGGTCGTAATGACCGGACAAATATTATTTGCCAGCTTCGGGGTCTTGCTTTCTGGACAACCGGTCAAGATTGCCATACAATCTGGTTTTTCTCTCGCTCAAATAGGCGAATTTGCTTTTATCATCGCATCGTTGGGGCTGTCATTAGGGGTAACCGATAATTTCCTCTATCCTATTGTCGTAGCGGTTTCAGTTGTCACGACTTTCTTTACGCCTTACATGATTCGTTTGGCAGAACCTGCATGCCGGGTTGCCGACCGGATCATACCGAAGTCATGGATGAAATTTCTCGAACGTTATTCTTCCGGTTCCAATACCATACATCAGAAAAGCGCCTGGAATAAACTGTTGAAGGCGCTGATCCGCATAGTCGGCACTTATACAGCCGTTACCCTTGTCCTGATCTTTATCTGGCTTCAGTTCATAGCTCCTTTTATCATGAAAGAACTTCCGGGCATACGGGGAGCGGGTATCTCGCTCGTTCTGATCCTAATACTAATAGCTCCCATGCTGCGTGCGATCATGATGAAGAAGAACCATTCCGCCGAATTCCAACAATTATGGCTGGACAGCAAGTACAACCGGGGACCATTGGTTTCATTGGTCATTTTGCGTATTATATTATGTATCGGCCTAGTCATGCTGCCCGTCGCCCGTTTGTTGAATGCTACAGTCGGTATCGTACTGGCGATCGCAGCAACCGTCATCGTTATTGTCATTTTATCCAAACGGCTGAAAAGACAATCCATCCTGATGGAACGACATTTTTTCAGTAACCTCTCCGCACGTGAATTGGAGAACGAGCGGAAAGCTCCGATCAACCAACGGTTTGCCAACCACCTGTTGGAACGCGACCTTCATTTAGCCGATTTTGAAGTAAAGCAGAACTCCCCCAGCATGGGAAAAACCTTGAAGGAACTCAACTTCCGCCAGAAATGCAATGTCAACATCGTAACGATCATTCGGGGAGAACAGCGGATTAATATTCCCGGAGGAGAAGAACGTCTCTATCCATTTGACAAATTGGTAGTAGTCGGTGCAGATGTCGATCTTGAACATTTCCGCCAATATCTGGTCGAGCGATATAAAAAGGCCCAAACCGACAAGGAGCAGACGACGCATGAAGTCAATATGGAACAATTCACCATCGCCGAAGGATCCCATCTGATCGGGCGTACAATTCTGGAATCAGGCATACGGGACAGGTCTGCCTGTCTGGTCATCGGTATCGAACGAGGTTCCTCTTCCATCAAAAACCCATCTCCTTCAACTGTTTTTGAAGAGGGGGATATTGTATGGATTGTTGGAGAACATGAAAAAGTCGTTCAGTTAAGCGAAGGAAAAACGGTGAACAATTGACAATTTCATAAATCATAAATTATAATTCATAAATCATGAAGTTTATAGGAATAATTCCTGCACGCTACGCCTCTACCCGCTTTCCGGGGAAGCCACTTGCCGATTTGGCAGGCAAACCAATGATCCAACGGGTATACGAACAAGTCCAAAATGTGCTTGATTCAGTTTGCGTAGCTACGGACGATAACCGTATAGAAGCAGCCGTCCAAGCTTTCGGCGGCAATGTCATCATGACATCCGACCAACACAAAAGCGGTACGGATCGTTGTTATGAAGCGTATTGTAAAATCGGAGATGGATACGATGTGGTTGTTAACATACAAGGTGACGAACCTTTTATCCAACCGGAACAGATCGAAATACTAAAAGCATGTTTCATCGATGACAGCATCCAAATCGCCACCCTGGTAAAACCATTCCGCCCGGATGATGATTTCGAAACGACCTTATTCAACGCCAATTCACCGAAAGTAGTTTTGAACAAGAAGAATGAGGCTATGTACTTTAGCCGTTCGATCATTCCTTACATGAGAGGCAGGAAATATACCGAATGGCTGCCGAACCATACCTATTACAAACATATCGGGCTATATGCTTACCGCGCCGACACACTCAAAGAAATTACCCATTTACCTCAATCCCCTCTGGAACTGGCTGAAAGCCTGGAACAACTGCGCTGGCTAGAAAACGGCTACAAGATTAAAGTTGGAATTACCCAGCAGGAAACAATCGGTATCGACACGCCAGAGGATATGGAAAAGGCATTGACCTTCTTGAAAAATAGGGAGTATCAACCGACTAATGAATCGGCATCCGCATAAAAAGGAATGCCGGTTGCTCTCCAAAGCAACCGGCATTCCTTTTTATCCCATCAGATTCGACTTCTCAACGGCGACGGTTATTCTCCCGCTGTTGTTTCTGTCTTTCCAACTGGGCCTGTTGAGCTTTCTGGGCTTCTTCCAAACGTTTCATGAAACCAGACTTCTTCATCGGCTTTTTCTTGTTTTCTTCCAACTTGGCCAACAGCTTATCTTCGTTAATCGTATAACGGAAAATTACAGTCTGCAAAATCGTGATCAATGTGGAGATGAAGTAATAGTAGGTCAAACCGGATGCATACTGATTGAAGAATACCAACATCATCAGCGGCATCATGTACATCATCGCCTTCATTCCCGGCATCTGCTGCTGTCCAGTGTTCGTCTGATCCATATTGAACTTCGTATATATGATGTTCGTTACGGTCATCAACAAACAGAACAAACTGATATGATTTCCGAAGTACGGTGTAATAATAGGAATATATGTATTCCAGCTTACAATCGCATCATAAGTAGACAAGTCGTGTGCCCAAAGGAAACTCTGGTGACGCAATTCTATAGCCGACGGAAAGAACATGAACAGAGCGACCAGGATCGGCATCTGTAACAACATCGGAACACATCCTGCCATCGGACTCGCTCCGGCACGGCTATACAGTTCCATGATCGCACGCTGACGCTCTACCGCCTTATCCTGTCCTGGGTATTTAGCATTGAGCTCTTCTACCTGCGGGCGCAATACACGCATTTTGGCCGATGACATATAAGACTTATACGTCAACGGAAACAGGATCAATTTTACGATAACCGTCAGCAGGAAGATCAACAAGCCGTAGCTATGAATAAATTGTCCGAGGAAATTAAACAACGGAATGACGAAATACTGGTTCACCCAACGGAAAATACCCCATCCCAGCGGAACGATCTTTTCCAGATCCAGTTGGTCGGCTTTCTCTACATCATCATCGTAAGATTTCAACAGAGAGAACTGATTGGGACCAAAATAGAAACGCATATCCGTCGCTTCGTTACCCTTCAAGTCGAAAGGTACGGAAGTCATCGTCTTATACTCTTTCAGGAAAGAACCGTCTTCAGGCAACATCTTCGAATCGATAGTCGTCGACTCGAATCCTTCGTTTCCGGCGATCAGGATAGAAGAAAAATACATGTCTTTATAAGCGACCCATTTCAACCGGTTAGACAATTGTTTGCTGTCGTTCTTGGTTTCGCTCAGGTACTCCACATCGTCGGCCATAAATTTATAGTACACTGTTGCATAACGGTCTTCAAACTTACGCCCCTTTTCCTGCTGGGTTATTTTTTGTTGCCACAACAAGTCCAATGCAGTCGTACCTGGCGACAGTACACCATTCAGGCCAGTTCCCTTAATGGAGAACTGCAACATATAATCGTCCGGTTTTAAGGTATACATAAAATCCAGATGGCTGCCTTCGCCCGTATTCAGACGCATGGTAATACTGTTCCGGTCATTTCCTTTTACAGGGGTAAAATACAAATCACCGGTATTTACCACGCGATTATCAGCCGTAACCAAAGTAAAATCGAACTTCGAGTCCTTTTCATCGAAAAGCACTAAAGGTTCACCTTTATAATTATCGTATTTTTTCAGGCGGACATATCCAATACGCCCTCCCTTATTGGCCAAACGGACTTCTATCAGCTCGTTTTCCAAAACAGTGGAACCCTCCTCTCCAACCATTGCATCGGCGAAAACGCCAAACGTGTTCTGTAAACGGGCAAGCCGTACAGAATCGGGCAAGCCGGCCAGTTCGTCGTCCGCTTTTGCTTCTCTATTCAATTCTTTCTGCTGTTCCAACTGCTTTGCATATTCTATCCGGGCTATCGAATCCTGCATCCGGCGCTGTGCTTCTATCTGCTCCGGCGTAGGCTGATTCAACCAAGTAAATACAATTAAGACAACTCCAATAAGCAGGAAACCTATTATCGTATTTTTATCCATCTATAATTTTTATTTTTTATTTTCAACTGCAGCTTTTACAAAGCTAACGAAAAGAGGATTAGGATTAACGACCGTGCTGTTATATTCCGGATGGAACTGAACCCCCACAAACCATTTCAATGCAGGAATCTCAACGACTTCAACCAAGTTCGATTCCGGATTTTCACCTACACACATCATGCCGGCTGCCTCGAACTTATCACGATATTCGCTATTAAATTCAAAACGATGTCGATGGCGCTCCTGGATGTGTGTCTGTCCATACGCTTCATAAGCCTTAGACCCTTTCTTCAATATACAGTCGTATGCTCCCAGACGCATAGAACCGCCCATATTGGTTACGTTCTTCTGCTCTTCCATCAGGTCAATCACTTTATATGGGGTATTTGGTTCCATTTCTGTCGAGTTGGCTTCCGCCAGTCCCATTACATTACGGGCAAATTCAATCACCATGCACTGCATACCCAAACAAATACCCAGGCAAGGGACATCGTTTTCACGAGCATATTTCAATGCAGCAAATTTTCCTTCAATACCACGCTGTCCAAATCCCGGAGCAATCAGGATTCCGTCCATATCTTTCAACAATTCGGCGGCATTACCATCATTCAGTTTTTCAGAATGGAACAAATGCAAATCCAACTTACGATCATTATAAATAGCGGCCTGCAACAGAGATTCGTCGATCGACTTATAAGCATCCTGCAGTTCGACATATTTACCGACTAAGCCGATCCTTACAGTTTCAGTAGCATCAACCTTACGTTGCAAGAACTGATGCCAAGGCTTCATCTCTGGTGTCGGTCCGACTTCCAGTCCGACCTTACGCAAGATCACCTCGTCCATCTTCTGGCGCTGCAATACCAATGGAACTTCGTAAATCGTCGGAACATCAATAGACTGTATGACGGCATCCTGTGCTACATTACAGAAAAGGGCCACTTTACTTAACAAATTGGCACTCAACTCATGTTCAGTACGCAATACCAGAACATCTGGCTGAATACCCAGCTCCTGCAGTTGTTTTACAGAATGCTGTGTCGGTTTGGTCTTGTATTCTTTTGCAGCCGCGATATAAGGTACATAAGTAAGATGTACGCATATACAATTCTTTCCCAATTCCCATTTCAACTGGCGCACGCTTTCGATAAACGGAAGAGATTCGATATCACCGACCGTACCTCCAATTTCAGTGATCACGAAATCAAATTTGTATTTATTTCCCAGCAATTTCACATTGCGCTTGATCTCGTCCGTGATATGAGGCACCACCTGCACAGTCTTTCCCAGGTAATCCCCTTTACGTTCTTTGTTAATAACGCTCTGATAAATGCGGCCTGTAGTGATATTATTTGCACGGGTCGTCTGAACATTCAAGAAACGCTCGTAGTGTCCGAGATCCAAATCCGCTTCATGTCCGTCTACGGTAACATAGCATTCCCCATGTTCGTATGGGTTCAACGTACCTGGATCGATATTGATATAGGGATCAAATTTCTGAATGGTAACTTTATAACCTCTTGCCTGAAGTAGTTTACCCAATGATGCGGCAATAATTCCCTTACCCAATGAAGAGACCACGCCGCCCGTAACGAAGATGTACTTTGTATCTGCCACGATAGTAATATTTTAATTATCTTTTAATTGCACACTCGCATTTCAAAACTGCAAAGTTACATAATTTCATTCATATAACAAGGGGAGAGAGAAAAACATCTTTTGTCCTTTTGACAGCAAAAGGAAGCTGATCCTCTTCACATAGAAATGAACAAACTAAAAAAAGGTACATCAAACAGATTTAACGAAAACAGAGCTCTATATAAAAGTTTTGTTTAAAAAAACAACTATCATACTATCATAATTAAATCCATATACTTGTAAAACAGCATGTTATTCCATGACAGTTCCTATTTTCAACTATCATTCATCTATCATAACCATCATGATCAAAAAGCAATAAAGTATTATATACCAAACTTTTATCAAATCCAAGATATGTTCGAAAGCTGATACAAAGTAGATAAAAAAGGCTCGTTTTTTCATGAAGACAAGCTACTTTTTTACCAAAAACAACTTGAAAAGTTTCTTCAGACCCGGGTGGAAGGGCATGGGAGATCCGGGTGTGGAGGAGGTGGAGACCCGGATCTTCGTGAAACCGGAACGGGGATGTGGAGCTGTTTATCTGCCTTGTTTGAGGAGATTTTATGCACTGTTTCTGATTATAATCCAGTGGTCTAGTTGATTTTTTGATAAATAGATTTTCACAGCAGGGCGATAACATTTTGTCAATTGAAAAAAGAACGTCTCATTTATTTTTATTTTCA
>OKWG01000797.1_pt1 | contig 9604 bp, 9 predicted proteins | sample 1607091 | NCBI WGS metagenome assembly OKWG01 (sample SAMN04414080, study PRJEB24778) | human gut metagenome | material: faecal | host: Homo sapiens
TGTGCGTGCGTGTGTGCATCGGTCACGCTTCGTGACCGCTAGACTCTGTTGGTGGCTGCGACAAGTGCAGACATGTCGTCTGCTAGAGTGCCCACGTTCACCTTGGGTGGGTCGAGTGCCTGGGACTGCACCTGCGCCACCCCGCAGGCCACGCGAAGCCCCGTAAACGCTCCGGGGCCCGCTCCGAACGCCACGGCGTCCATGTCGGCCACCTTGAGGTTTTTGCCGCAAAGCACTTCGTCGGCAAGCGAGATCAGGCTTTCGGTATGGCGATTTTTTTCCTTAAAAAGGTTGCAGACGACTTCGCCGTCGGCCAGCAATGCGGCGCTCGCGTAGTCGCCGCTCGTTTCAACAGCAAGAATTCGAGTCACGGCTTTTGTGTTGTGCTTGAGTTGTTTTCGATGGCTTCTTCCGAAGAGAAGTCCTGCTCGGCGTCGTTGAGCGCAAATAGCTGCGCCATCGGACGGTTCAAAGCTTCGGTTGTAGAAAATTGCTTCCACCAATCGGCCAAAATTCCGACGGCGCCTTCTTTGCCGGCCAAGCGCTGCATCTTACTCGAAACGAGTGAATTGCCGCCGCTTACCGCAAAAAATTCGAAGGCGCGCAAAAGGGTTGTCTTCTGACTGTCGGCCACGAGCACCCACTCCTGTGTGCGCCCGCCCGCCTCCGTCGTGACGGGAGCGACGTAACCGGCATCGGCCAGGCGCGAGAGAATGCGCTCGGCCGCTTCCGGATAGGTATCGGCCGCATCGCACAATTCCTCAACGTCAAGAATCGGACGCTTGTGGCGCAGACGCAGATGCACGAGTTCGCGCAGCATGGCCAAGGCCGTCAAAAAATCATTGCCCGGACGATAGTAGTCAAGGAAGCGCCCAGCGGTGAGTTTCGGAATCGTCGCGGCAATCGCGGCGCCTGCAAAAAAGAGGTACCAGGCCACATACACCCAGAGCACGAACACGGGGATCGCCACGAAGGCGCCGTAGATGTTGGTAAGCGTTCCGGCCGTCACCCACATGCCGAAAAGCTGCTTGACGACCAAGCCGCAGACGCTTACCACAGCGCCGCCCACGAGCGCGTGGCTGAAATGCACCCGACACGACGGCACGAACTTGTAGATCACGGCAAAGCCCAATGCCTGCAGGATCACCTGTCCGACGTTGTAGAGCGTCTTTGAAAGACCGGGATCAACCCCTTCCAAAGCCATCGCCGCGTAGTGGCCGGTCATGGTGAGGCTCACGGCCACCGCCAGAGGTCCGACGGTCATCAGGGCCCAATAGATGAGCACCCTTTGAAACCACGGACGCGGAGCCGTCACCTTAAAAATGCGGTTGAGCGTCACGAAAAGCTTGTCGATCAGAAGAAAAGCCGTTACGGCCAAGCCGAGCAAACCGAAGGTTGTAAGTCCCGCAGCGTGCGACGTGAACTGACTGATGTATCCCAGCAGCTGCTCGCTGTACTGCTCGGGCAGCAGACTCATCACGATCAGGTCTTCGAGCGCCTGACGGGCGTTGGCAAATCCGGGGAAAGCGGAGAAAGCCGCAAGCGACAGGGCGAGCACCGGCACAATGGCCGTCAGAGTGGCCAGAGCCATCGTGGAGGTGACTTCCGTGAGATCGTTTTCGCTGGCGCGATCGGCAGCAAAGCGCAGCAGCGTGCGTATGCTCGAAATGAGCCCCTTTTTGCGCAGTTTTTCGCGCAGCGTCAACCGATGACGAAGCCCGAGACGCCGTGATGCGGTGTCCTTGGACGCCGGTCGCCCTTGAGTATTGGAAGAATCGTTCATGAATAAACAAATAGCCGACTATCCGCTAATTATCGCAGGCTGCCGGCAAAGAGACGAAAAGCAGCAAATGCACAACGAGCCGCCGCCTCAATCAAACGCTACGACAGCCGCCTTTTCAAGCAAGGACAGAGCGCAGTAAAATAACACGCTTCATTTTGACACGAGACGAACTTTCCGAAGTCTCATTTTGCAATTCGACATTCATGCGCGCCAGTCAATTTTTCATCAAGACGCTCAAGGAAGCTCCGGCCGACGCCGAAATTCCCAGCCAGATCTACTCGGCCCGTGCCGGCCTCATCAAAAAGCTTGCAGCAGGTGTGTTCACGTTCATGCCGATGGGCATGCGCGTCATGCGCAAGATTTCCGCCATCATCCGCGAGGAAATGGACCGCGCGGGCGCCATCGAACTTTCCATGCCGATCGTTCAGCCCGCCGAACTCTGGCAGGAATCCGGCCGCTGGGCCAAGTACGGCCCCGAACTTCTGCGTTTTAAGGACCGTCATCAGCGCGACTTCGTGATCCAGCCCACGAGTGAAGAAGTCATCACCGATCTGGCACGTCAGGAAATCACGAGCTGGCGTCAGCTTCCCGTCAACTTCTATCAGATTCGCACGAAGTTCCGCGACGAACGCCGTCCGCGCTTCGGCGTGATGCGCGCCCGCGAATTCATGATGAAGGACGCCTACAGCTTCGATCGCAACGCCGAAGAAGCCGGCAAGTCCTATGAAGTGATGTTCGACGCCTACATGCGCATCTTCACGCGTCTGGGCCTCGTGTTCCGCGCCGTTCGTGCCGACAGCGGCGCCATCGGCGGCTCGCGTTCTCAGGAATTCCAGGTGATCGCCGACGTGGGCGAAGACGTGATCGCCTACTGCCCCGATTCAGACTACGCGGCCAACATTGAACTGGCCGAAGCCTTCTCGCTCATTGACGAACGCAAGGCTCCCGCTCAGGAACTCGTCAAGCACGCCACCCCGGGCAAGGAAAAGTGCGAAGACGTCGCGCCTTTCCTCGGCATTGCACTCACCGACTGCGTCAAGAGCATCGTTCTTGCGCACGACGAAGAAGATGAAAACGGCAATCCGTTGCCCGCCAAGATTGTGCTCGTGCTGCTGCGAGCCGATCACGAGCTCAACGAAGTCAAGGCCGGCAAACTGCCCGAAATGAAGGGCGCTCTGCGCTTTGCCACCGAAGAAGAAATCCGCGCCCACTTTAACGGCGCCGATCCGGGTTCTCTGGGCCCCATCGGCATTTCCGAAGACGTCGTGGTGTACGCCGATCGCACCGTCGCCAACATGAGCGACTTCTGCTGCGGCGCCAACGAAACGGGCTTTCACTACACGGGCGCCAACTTCGGACGCGACCTTCCCGAACCCAAGATTGCCGACCTGCGCAACGTCGTCGAAGGCGACAAGAGCCCGGACGGCAAGGGGCAGATCCGTCTGCAGCGCGGCATCGAAGTCGGTCATGTGTTCTATCTCGGCACGAAGTACTCCGAAGCCATGAAGGCAACCTATCTTGATGAAAACGGCAAGCCTCAGGTTCTCGAAATGGGCTGCTACGGCATCGGCGTGTCCCGTGTTGCGGGCGCTGCCATCGAACAGTGCCACGACGACAAGGGCATCATCTGGCCGGATCAGATCGCTCCGTTTGAAGTCGTCATCTGCCCGATGAACTACGCCAAGAGCGAAGCCGTTCGCGAAGCCGCCGACAAGCTCTACGCCGAATTGAAGGACCTGGGCGCCGACGTCATACTCGACGACCGCGATATGCGCGCAGGCCCCATGTTTGCCGACTGGGAACTCATCGGCGTGCCGCACCGCATCGTGATCGGCGACCGCGGCTTGAAGACCGGTGAAGTCGAATACGTCTGCCGCCGCAACCTCGACAAGAAGGAAATGCTGCCGGTGGGCGAAGCCGCCGCAATCGTCAATTCCCGTATCGTGCGGGCGTAAACGCTTCAAGTCTCTTCGACCAGAGCCGACATCAACGCCGTTTTGCCTTTCTCTGCAAAGCAGCGTTTTTGTGTCTGGCCGCCGGCGTGGATTTGATAAATATCAAATTAATGGTTTTATCCTTACATTCTCAGTCAGATCAAACCCGGGGCCATGGGAAGCCCCTTTCCGATTCCATCAATAAACCCTTCATTTTTAACGATTTTTTCGCCTTTCCGGAATCTTGATCCGTAAGATTCTTCCTGTCGGCGGCACTCTTTCTTCCGGCGCATCTACGTCTTTCTGTTTCTCTCTCCTTCGGTCCGACAAGGATCCCGGTTCCTATGAAATCTTGGATTGAGTGCCGCTGGCGCGGCGTACTATCTTCCGTCGTGATCGGCGCCGCCGCACTGTTTGTCTCCAACACGTACGGCGGTCCGACCGTTCTCTACGCCCTGCTTCTCGGAATGGCGTTTCATTTCATCTCAGAGGACGATCGCGCAGTGGCGGGCATTGAACTGTGCGCCAAGAATTTCCTGCGCATCGGCGTGGGACTCCTCGGCGCGCGCATCACCGCCGAAGAACTCGCGCAGCTCTCCCTGGGCTCCATCACCGTCCTCATCACGGGTGTCTTTGCAACCGTGGCCTTTTCCATGCTTTTGAACCGCTGGATCAAATGGCCGCGTGCGGAAGGTGCTCTGGCCGGCGCCTCGGTTGCCATTTGCGGCGCCAGTGCCGCAGCCGCCTTAGCGCTCGTGATCGACAAAAAGGCATTAAGAGAGCAGGCTCTTTTGGCCATCATCGTGACCGTGACGGCCTTGTCCACGATTTCGATGATCCTCTACCCGATCCTCTGCGAACTTCTCGGGTTTGAATCGTCTCGCGCCGGATTGCTTCTGGGCGGCACCATCCACGACGTAGCCCAGGTGGTGGGCGCGGGCGCAATGCTCGGCAACGACGCGCTTCAGACCGCAACCATGACTAAGATGCTGCGTGTGGCGATGCTCATTCCGATGATGTTCGTATTTACTGCGTTGTTTGCCGCCAAGGGCGAACACGGAGAACCTAACGGCCCCAAGACCGTCAATCCCTTTGCGCAAATTCCCCTCTTTCTGATCGGCTTCGTGGCGCTCGCCGCACTCAATGTTGCCGGAGTCATCCCGACGTCGGTAAGCGACACGCTTGCTCAGGCCTCGCAGCTTCTCATTCTCGTAGCAATGGGCGCGCTCGGCATCAAGACGAGCCTCGGCAAGCTCAAGGCCGTAGGCTGGGCGCCGATCATTCTGATGACAGCCAACACCATCTTTCTCTTTGTCTGGGTGCTCGCAGGCATCCTGCTTTTGTCCTGATCGCTCTGAAGGCGCCGTTGTGGCGCCTTTTTGTTGTTCCCTCAAGCTTATGAGTCTAGACAACGCCCCTCTGAAGAGGGGCGTTGTCTAGAGCCCATGCACCGAGGACCGATTTTCCAGGTGAAGTTTTCCTGAGCGATTGGGGCGAGGCAGGCCTACCGGAACCGTCGGTAGCACGTTGCTCAAAATTGGCACAAACACCTTTGATAACACTGAAGGAAAGCTTGTTATACGGGCAATTGAGTAATCCGGATGCCATTCAGGTATGTCAAGCACTTCAGAAACTCGGCGTTCTCTCCAGTTTCTGAATTTTTATAACGGAAGCTTTGCCTGTTGCTACAATGCGCGGCATGGTGGATAGGTGTCTGAACCAATGTTTCGACACTGCGTGTAATATTGTCAACCCTGCCGACAAACAGGGTTATATGACCGGAGAAATCAAAGTGGAGTCGCTGAAGCCGCTGGTGCGCGTGATTGACGACGATGACGCAATGCGTCGTTCATGGGCCTTTCTGATCGAGGGTGAAGGCTGGGATGTGGCAGTCTATTCCGACGCCCTGGACTTCATCAGTTCCGGCGACTTCCAGCGTCCCGGCTGCCTCGTTCTCGACGTTCGCATGCCCCGCATGAGCGGCCTGGAACTCCAGGACAAGATGCGTGAACTCGGCATTGATCTGCCGATCATCTTCATTTCCGGCCACGGTGACATTGATATGGCCGTGCGCACGTTAAAGCTCGGCGCCGTTGACTTCCTGCAAAAGCCCGTCGACGATCAGCGTCTTCTGACCGCCATCGGCAGCGCCGTGATGAACAACCTCAACCACCGCCGCACGGAAATGGAACTCTCCTCCTTCCGCAGCCGCCTGATGCAGCTCACGCAGCGCGAACGCGAAGTGATCCGCATGGTCGCCCACGGCATGAGCAACAAGCAGGTTGCCGAAAACCTCGGCATCAGCGAAAAAACCGTTCAGGTACACCGCGGCTCTGCATACCGCAAGCTTGATCTGCACAACGCCGCAGAAATCGCACGTCTGCTGCTTCGTTCGGGCGATCCGCTCTGATGAATTTCTTCACAGGATCCCGCAGATAACTGATTGCGGTTCACTTTTCAGACAAAAACAGCGCGAATTTCGCGCTGTTTTTGTCTGTCCCTGAAAGACTATCGGTTCCCTGTCATTTTTTCTTCTCGACAACTACGGGGACGGTCTTTTGAACGCCCATTCGATTTTCGTACTTCAGAACATCAATGACTTGCGGGTTGTTAATCCGAACCATCTTGTCGTCGTACAACATTCCGTCCACAGATTTGGGAATGAATACGATTTTTCCCAAACAAACCAAAGCATCCGGTCTGTCACAGCTTTCTGCAAGTGCCCCATCGTCCAGAGTCTGGAACACTTTGTAGTACCCAACTTCAGGTGCTTCTGCCTCACGCTCCTGCATTGATACTTTTTTTGCTTCGGCAAGCTGAGCCTCAAGTTCGGCAATCCGCCGCTTCATCAAGGCTTCCGAATCCGTGTTTGAGGTTACGGTAGTCACCTCCGGGTCATAGGGCACGGCAAGCGATTGAGATTGGGACTGAGGCATTGTTTCGCAACCTGTCAACAGGGTTGCGAAGCTCAAAATGACAATTAGCTTTCTCATTTGCGTTCGTCCTCCGGAATAGGGAGCGTCAACACAGATAGATCCATTGTAATCGGTACCGTTCGCCCCCTCCCCGACTTCGGAATTAAGGCAGCGACTCTCCTCTTGCCACCAACACGCGCTTGGCCTTGCCGGGCAACCCGCTCATCCACGGAAACTCCCGTTCGTGCTGCTCGCGAAAACGCTTGACCTCATCGATTTCGGAAAGCGTCGTATCGACCATGTCAAGGCCCAGCTCGAGCATGCGGCTGTGACGCGGTGCAATCGCAAAGCTGACAACCATGTCGCCGGTACAAATCGTCCGTGCAGCGAGATCAACAGTAAAAACAGCTTGAGGATCCTTGCGCAGGACATCAAAAAGCTTTTCCAAATCGTCGACCGAAACTTTGCACGCCAAAAGGCCGTTGTTGAAACAATTGCTGTAGAAGATCTCTCCGAAGCTCGGCGCCACAACCACTCGGAAACCACCTTGCAAAAGCCCCCAGACGGCGTGTTCGCGGCTTGAACCGCATCCGAAGTTAGGGCCGGCCAGAAGTACGGCGGCCTTAGCCGCAGCAGGGGAATTGAGCACGCACTTCGGATCCAACGAGCCGTCCGCCTTGTGCTTGAGGTTGTAGAAGAGCCCCTTGTCGAGTCCCGACTTGTCGATTCCGCGCAGGAACTGCTTGGGCATAATCTGATCGGTATCGATATTGTCGGCTTCCAAGGCAACGGCACCGGTCGTGAGCGACGTAAATTTGTCCATTTCTGAGCTCCTTTCGTATTACAGCATTGCGGGATCGGTCAGTTTGCCCGTAATCGCGGCTGCAGCGGCAGCGGCCGGACTCACCAGATGCGTGCGCGCACCTCTTCCCTGGCGTCCTTCGAAATTTCGGTTCGTGGTCGATGCACAGCGCACGCCCGACTGCAAAATGTCATCGTTCATGGCCAAACACAGCGAGCAGCCGCTCTTGCGCCATTCAAATCCTGCTTCCTTGAAGATCTCGGCCAAGCCTTCGTCCTCGGCCTGTTTTCTCACGCGCATGCTGCCCGGCACCACCTGAGCGCGAACCCCGGGCGCCACCTTGCGTCCCTTTACCACGGCAGCGGCAGCTCTCAGGTCTGAAATCCGGGCATTGGTGCACGACCCGATGAAGACGTGCTGCACGGCAAGTTCTGTCATGAGCGTTCCCGCTTCAATGCCCTGATACTCCAATGCGCGGACGGCCGCCGCACGCTGTACGGGATCCTCGAAAGAGTCCGCTGCCGGAACAGACTCATCGAACGCCACACACTGATCGGGACTCGTTCCCCAGGTCACCATGGGCTTGACGTCTCCCGCATTGATCACAACGGTCTTGGAAAAAACCGCCTCGGGGTCGGAAGCAAGCGTCTTCCAGTAGCGCGAAGCCGCTTCAAACTCATTCTGATCAAAGTCGAGCCAGTGCGTGCGCACCCACTCGCGCGTCTTTTCGTCCGGGGCGATAATCGCCCCGCGCGCTCCGGCTTCGACCGTGAGATTACAAAGCGTCATGCGCTCTTCAACGCTCAATGCCTCGACGCCCGAGCCTTGGTACTCGACGACGCAACCGAGCGCTCCGCGGGCGGTGATTGTTCTCAGGACATAAAGGGCCAGATCCTTGGCCGTTGATCCCGGCTTTAATTTTCCGTCGATCCGGATCAGCATGGGCTTGGCCAAACGATAGACGAGCGTTTGCGTGGCAAGAATATGTTCGATTTCGGAGGTACCAATGCCAAAGGCCAGCGCTCCCAGCGCACCGTGCGTCGTCGTGTGGCTGTCGCCGCAGATCACGACCATGCCGGGTCGCACCAGCCCCTGCTCGTCCATCAGAACATGTTCGATGCCTTGAGCTGCATCGTTGGGACCATAAAACGCATTAATGCCGAAATCGCGGCAGTTTTTGGCGAGATTGGACGCCTGAAGCGCGCTCGCCTCATCATGAATCACTCGCGGATTGGTATCGGCCGACGGAATGATGTGGTCGACCACGCACAGGTGCGAGTCGGGAGCAAAAACGCCGCAGCCGCGCTCGCGCACACCGCTGAAAGCCTGCGGACTCGTGTATTCGTTGGCAAAGTGAGCGTCCACGTAAAGAAGCACCGTTTCCCCGTCAATATGCTTGACCGTGTGGCTCTCCACAATCTTCTCGTATAGCGTTCTTGCTATCGCCATATTCGCCTCCTTGTTATAAATTGTTTTCTCAACAATAGGAATTCAGCAATGCCTTGATTCTACGCCTCAAAACGGCACTCTTCGGCTTTTCGGACGGTTCTGAAAACAAGGTGCGCTCGTTTAGAATGCAACGTTTCTTGTCTGCAGTTTTGTCTTTCATCGTCATGCCGCTTCAAGTCCGCAACAGTTTCATTCTTTTCTTGTGCGCCGTCATCTGGGGCTCCGCCTTCGTCGCGCAGGCCCTCGGCATGAATCACATCGGACCGTTTGCCTTTACGTTTGCGCGCTCCATCATCGGCGGACTTTTTTTGTTGGCGGTGCTGCCGATTTTGGACCGGATCACGCGCAAGAAGATCGATGAGGCAACAGGCGAAAAATCCAACCCTTGGAGAAATCCCAAGGTCTGGACGGGCGGCATTCTCTGCGGCATCGTGCTTTTTGTTTCCGAATCGCTGCAGCAGTTCGGACTTCTCTACACCACGGTGGGCAAAGCGGGATTTTTGACGTGCCTGTACATCGTCATCGTTCCGGTCGTCGGCATGTTCATCGGTCGCAAGACGGGCTTTCTGGTGTGGATTGCGGTCGTGCTTTCGTGCCTTGGGCTCTACTACCTGTGCATGCCTCCCGGAGAATTTTCCCTGAGCCTCGGCGACGGTCTGGTGCTGGCTTGCGCGTTTAGTTAAACCGCTCACAACCTTGCCTTTATACCTATCTGGCCCCG
>OKWG01000813.1_pt1 | contig 9386 bp, 8 predicted proteins | sample 1607091 | NCBI WGS metagenome assembly OKWG01 (sample SAMN04414080, study PRJEB24778) | human gut metagenome | material: faecal | host: Homo sapiens
GATTCCGCGCATACCCAGACCGATGAATCCAACGCGAACTGTTTCCATTTTAGGGACAGTCAGCCCTACCACATCCTGTTGTCCGGCCGGCCGTTCAGGAGTTTCCACTTCAATAGGAGCATAAACTTTCCCTTCTTTGGTTTGTGTAGAGGTATTGCAACCGATAAGGCAGGAAAGGAGCAGTACCGTTATGCTAACGAATAGATTTTTCTTCATGATGTGTTATTATTAAATTGAAGTTTATTTCTCGAACAATAGAGATAAAAAAGGTACAGAAATCTCATGGGTCATCCAATAAATCCTGTACCTCCTATCATTGTCCTTACCATTGTCGGGGATACAGAAGACACCCCCGTAGCGGTAAGATGTGCTTTATTTGAAAGTCAGCGAAACGGTCCAAATCTGTTCGTCTCCATTGGCGGCTTTTACTTTGTAACGGTTCGGCTTGCTCCAGTCTCCGGGTTTTCCGAATTGTGGAGCACCCTCGATCGGTGATACAATAGCGGCTGTCGAGATATTGACAATCACAACCAATGCCTGGCTGCTGACTTTTTCTGCTTCGCCTTTCGGGAAGTTTCCAGGTACGGATACGCTGAACGTACAAGTTCCACCCTCTTTGTCAATCAGAATGTCTGCAACAGACAGGTTGGCTTGTTTGACCGCCTGTTCTCCGCTTCCGTTATGGATGTAAGAATCATCATAATACCGGTGGTATACGCCAACGACACCGGTAATCTCTTTCCCTTCGTAAGTATCCAATTCTTCGAGGTTGGCATCCAAGCAGGAACTGCAGCAGATTGCCAAAAACAAAATAACGATTATATTAAAATATTTCTTCATCTTTTTTATTGTTTAAATTACCATCCTTCGTTTTGTGTTTGATCCAATCCATAGACTACGCGTGTATCCAAGAATCCTTGCTGGATTGGCAACAAATACCGTTTGACCGTAAAATTACGGTTTGCACTGTTCAGCAATGTAACTTGTCCGATGAGCAGTGCCGTACGATCGCGGTTGATCTCGATCTTGTAAGCCGGCCGATCGAAATCGGCGATGATGTCGCCCGGTGCACGTCCATGGTTGGCGTGTCCGCCATATTTACCCCAACGCAGATAGCTGAAATAGAGGTCACCACCCTCATTTGTCAACTCACAATTGCGTTCGCGGATATAATCCACCCAAGCTTCGGCTTCGGTTGTCGCCGTTGACGGAGCCAATCCGCCATGAACCGTACGGGTCTGGTTCAACGCTTCCACCGCTCCGGCAACGTCTTTCTTGAGCAACTTCGCTTCGGCAAGATTAAGATAGGCTTCACCCAAGCGTGCCAGGTTGAAATGCAGCGCGACTTTGCTCGCATGGTAAGCCCTCGGATCCGGATTTTCGATATTCCCTTTTCTCCAGTAATAGCCGGTGACCGTATTATACCAACCACCGTCTTCCTTGTCGCGGACTCCCTGGGAGAGATTGCCTCCTAAGTTTGTCTCAACGGTTTCGCCGATCCATGTACATTTGTCATGTACGACAGCGGTATAAAAACGTTTGTCGCGACCGGTATACATCAAGTCGCTGATGTCACGTGCCGCTCCTTTTTTCAGCCGGGCATAGCGTGTGAAGTTGGCATATCCTTCTTTCGTTTGTGCCAGGTCTTGAGGAGTCGGCATCCGTCGTTTGTCGGTATTGACCTGCTCATAGGCGTCAATTTGTCCGGCTTCTGTTATGCTGTTCGGATCGAGTTCCGTCACGTTGTTCAAGTATTGTGAGGTTTCGTACCACGGCAGTGCTTTACCGGTGGCCTCGTCCGTCACCAAGTATTGGTCCACCAGATCCTGTGTAGGGAAATAGACAGCCCATCCTTCGAAGGTCTGTCCGTTCGCCTGTTTTAAAGCAACCGGGCTTTTCGAATTGATCACGTTGTCAGTCGAAATGTTCGGATAGGTTCTCATCAGCTCTTCAAAATCGACGATGGAGGTATTGTCTTTTTCACGGTAATACGCCCACAGGATTTCGGGATTGTACAGGTCGGTTTCATTGAACAAGCCGGAAGATTCCGACAAGGCAATGCCACTGTTGTCAATCACGTCGCTGGCGGCCGCGACGGCCACATCCAGATATTTCGCATCGTTCGTATAAGCGTACGCCTGTAAGGCTGCGCGGCTTAGGATGACATCGGCAGCCCACTTGGTCGGTAGTCCGTAAGAATTGCTTGCCGGCAGCCCTTCGGCAGCGATTTTCAGGTCGGAAATCACATAATCGTAACTTTCCGCTACATTTGCAGTCATTGGGATTTCGGCCTCTTCCGGCTTGGCAGGATCGAGCGGAATCGTGATAGGGACGAAACGTCCCATTTTGCGCGCTTGGTCAAAGAAGATCAGACCTCGCAGGAAATGTGCCTGAGCCAACAAACCCGGTTTTTCCGTTTCGGTCAGGACTTCACTTTCAGTCACGTTGGCAATTACCAGATTGCACCTTCTCAGCAGACCAGCCCGGTTGGCGCCGTAGTCGTCGGAATTGGTGATTCCCAATTCGGTAGCCATTCCGTCAATGCCTTCGCCTACTTGCGAACATTTCACGGCGTTAGGCGTACGCGCTTCCCATTGTACGCTACTGCCTGAACCGGCGTATCCGGCATTTCGGATCACCTCGTCGTAAATACCATTGATAAACGCTTCGACAGTCGATTTGCTGCCCCATATCGTCTCTTCTTCAAAACTGGAGGAGGGATGCGTATCCATCGTGTCGACACACGCAGACAGGGTAAACAGCCCCAAACCGAACAGTCCGTATTTTATTGTCTTATTCATATCGATGTCTAATTAAAATCCTAAATTAAGTGTAAATGCTAATGTTCTTTCAACAGGATATCCGTATCCGGCGGTCGATGAGTTTTCCGGATCCAAGCCATATTTGGTCGCTTTCGAGATTGTGAACAGGTTCTGGCCCGAAATACCTACTTTGGCTCTTGTCAGCCAGCCGATCCGTTTCAACACGCTATACTTAAAGTCGTATCCGAACTGGAAATCCTTCATGCGGAGGTAGGAACCGTTGAGCAACCAGAAGTTACTGGTCACGTAGTTATTGTTCTGGTTCAAACCCGTATTGGACATCAAGCGGGGGAATTTGGCATCCCGGTTGTCGGGTGTCCAGAAGTCTGTCTGGAAGTCATAGGCTACCGGCATGACGGAACTCTGGCCGGTCTGCATACCGAGATTGCCGTCAATATACATGTCAAATGCCGTCGAACCTTGGAACAGGGCGCTGAAATAAAACCCTTTGTATCCCAGGTTGATGTTGATACCGAACTGCCCACGCGGTTTCTTGGCGTTACCCAACCGGCGTTGGTCTTCCGCCGTGATGCGTCCGTCACCATTGGTATCTTCATATTTGAGATCACCGGCGGTCAGATAACCGGAGTTGTAGGCGTTCAAAATACCGACTGAATTGTATACGTCTTCCGCGCTGGTGTAATAGCCCAAACAGTTATACAGCGTGTTCTGATCGTCCGAATAGATAAAATAACCTTTCTGCTGCTGTCTTCTCTTATACGGATTCATGCGTGAACTTTCAGATTCGCCTTCGTCCAATGCCCATAATTCATTGAAGTAGGTGAAGTTGGCAGAGACATCGTACTTGAAGTCACCGATATTGTCACGCCACCCCAACTGTACTTCGACACCCCCGCGGCGATATTCGCTGTCAGACTTGATTTTCGGCATACTGACCCCGATGATGTTGTTGATGTAGTTCTCGCCCGTAGGAGCGGTCAGATAACCGGTCGTCTGGTAGTAGAAATAATCAAACGAACCGTAGAGACGGCTGTTAAGCGACGAGAAGTCAAACCCCAAGTCGAACTGGCGGGTAGTGTACCAGGTCAGGTCCGGCGAAGGCAGGATCCCTTCGGAGAAGCCGGGCTGATACAGGCCGTTCATCACGAAAGCGTTGGGGTTATAATTATAGATTCTCATATAGGAATAGCGTCCGGCACTTTCGTCCATACCGGTCTCACCGTAAGAGGCGCGGAGCTTCAGCGAGTTCAGGATATTCTTTTCGACCAGGCTTTCCATGAATGCCTCTTCAGTCACCACCCAACCGAGTGATCCACTGAAGAACGTTCCCCAACGTTTGCCTGGGGCAAACCGGTCTGAACCGTCGTGACGGATACTTCCTTCTACATAGTACTTGCTGTCGTAATTGTATTTCACCTGTCCGATCCAGGCTGCGCGCCCCAACTCGGTTTCAGCCGGATAGGTCTTGTTGCCATACGCGTCCTGCTCCTCCAACAGTCCGCCGTTGGTCTGCGAGTTGGCATCACCGATGATGATCTGGTCAATGTTGAACAGGTAGTTGTCGCGTTGCAGCCAATAGCCTTCGCTCTTTTCGTAATATTGTTCGAAACCGAACAGACCGGAAACAGAGTGTTTGCCGAACTGGTTGGCATATTCCAAGAATGCCTGGTTGGTAAACGCATAGCCATTTCCGTTCTCATAGCGGAGCAGCGGTTTATTGGCATATTGGGGGTCTTTGGAATCCCAGTTGTACTGTGCCGCGTCTTTTCTCCATTTTTTGGTCGAGTTGGAGTAGTAGCGATAGTTGCTGGCAGCACGTACTTTCAGTTCTTTCAGCCAAGGAACGGTCCAGATCAGTTCGCCCCGGCCGTTGATGACGTTCGAGATGGTGCGGATATAACCTGCGTCGGACGCCGTTTCGGCTACGGGGTTGTCCGTGATGTTGTAAGGCAGCCCGTATTTATTCAAACCAGGCGTGCTGGGCAGCTTGTTGTTGATATGTGAGAACACGCCATTGTAATCCGATGCCGTTGAGGTATAGGGGTGTGTCTGATGCTGTCTGTATCCATCGATACTAGCATTGATCTGCAACCCGATTGCTTCGATGTTGGAGGTTTGTGCCAGACGGAAATTTGTACGTTTCATCCAGTGGGTATCACTCTTGTACAGCGAGTTCTGGTCGATATGTCCTAATGAAAGATAATAACGGTTGCTTGCTGTACCTCCGGTGACACGTACGGAATGTTTGCTCTGCGGAGCCCAATTGTTCAGAACCAATCCGCGCCAGTCTGTATTGGAGAAGTTCTGCAGGTCAGAACCGGTCTTGAATGCATTCAGTGCTTCTTCACTATACAACGGTTCGGAATTGTCATTTTTACGGCCTATATTGGAATAGAGCGCCCGATCGTAAGCACTCATCTTCTCCGGCCAAATACTCGGTTGCGAATAGCTAAGGTTGAAGTCATATTCGACAGAAGGTCTTCCTTCTTTGCCTCGCTTGGTCTGCACCTGAATGATACCGTTCGTCGCACGTGAACCATAAACGGCCGTAGCCGAAGCGTCTTTCAAAATGGACATCGCCTCAATATCGTCCGCGGACAGGTTGGCAAAGTCATCTGCCGAACGGATCACACCGTCAATGACATAGATCGGACTGCCGCCACCACGGATACTGATCGAAGGTTTGGAGTTGACACCACCTCCGTTGGCTTGTACGATCAAACCCGGAGAACGTCCTGCCAGACCCTGCGTGATATTGGTTACCGGCATGTTGGAGATCTGTTCCGCCTTCACGGTCGAAACAGATGCGATCAAGTCGCGTTTGCTGGTGCTGGTGTAACCGACCACTACGACTTCGTCCAAGGCTTGCGTATCTTCTTTCATGACAACCCGGACATCAGCTTGTCCGCTATAAGAGATTTCTTGCGTGAGATATCCGATGTAGGATATCTGGATTACATCTCCTCTCTTAAGTCCTTCAAGAACGACTTTACCGTCCATGTCGGTCACATTACCGTTTGTTGTTCCTTTGATAACCACGGAAGCTCCGATCACGGGGCCGAATGAATCCTCCACGATGCAGGTCACTTTCCCGTTTTGCTGGGAAATGTTTGTCTCTTGCTTAAACGGTGCCGTTTCGGCAGAAGCACCTGCGGGGACAACGAATGCTCCCGAAAGCAAAATCAGACTGATTAGTTTAGTTTTTTTCAACATAGAGTATATATTTAAAAGAAATAATACATCCTACAAAAAATGACTTTCATCCTTGAGTATCTCTTGTTTAGATCAGGCTCATTAGATTTAGCATACTGTTTATTATTGTGTTTTTGTAATTAGTCCTAGCAGAACTTATGCGTTTATTAAAAAATATATCTGAAATATATGTTGTTTTTTACAATCAGAACTGTTGACAAATAAACCACAAGCTATTTTTTTTTAAGATCGGACTCTAATACCTGATACTTATCAAGAGTCTATAAATCAGAATTGTTAAAATTGAGGTGGGTGTGATTTTTTTATCAAAAAAACACATAACGAAATAAAAAATTCATATCTTTGCCTTGGATATAAGATATCCTAAAAACCATAGTCCTGCTAGGACTATGATGATTTGAGGTGTTTTCGTACATATAAGCCAAACCAAAAGTAATATTTTGTAATTTGTGTTAATTAGATATGGTAAATGGATTGAGAAAATCTTGCACATAATTCTCACTATTTCTCTCTTTCATTGTTGTTGTGATTTTTGCAGGTGCGAAAGTAATCATTTTTTTGCTTTACACCGAAGTAGTCGTCTTTTTAGAAAAATCAAATAATAAATGATATATCGTTTGTAAAATCATAAAATGATCTTTTATATCTGATATATCATTTATTATTTGTGTTTTTGCAGAAAGAATTTATGTTATGTGGACAAGTAAAAGTAATATGGCCATTATGGAGGAGCTAGGTTCAAGGTTGAAGGTGTATCGAATCCGTAAGAAACTACAACAACAAGCGCTTGCTCCCAATCATGGTGTCGGTATGGCTACTATTCACCGTATGGAATGTGGATCAAGGATCGTGATCGAGCTATTCATTCGTATATTGAGGGTGCTAGATATGTTGGAGAATATAGAAGAATTCATACCGGAGCCACCGATCAGCCCGATCCTGATGCGTGACTTGAAAGGAAAGAAAAGATATAGAGTAAGAAGTTAAAAATATGGATGACTTGATTGTAAACGTAAAAATATGGGATAGGCTTGTTGGTGCTTTGATTTGGGATAAAAACAAAAATGTCGCTTCATTTCAATTTGAACCTAAGTTCCTCCGTGCAGGATTGGATGTTTCTCCTATTGTTATGCCTTTGAAAAAGAGTAGCAAAGATACAGTTTATCAGTTTTTAGGAAACAGGAATGAATGTTTTAAAGGTTTACCTGGATTGATTGCGGATTCTTTGCCGGATAAGTATGGAAATAGAATCATTGATGAGTGGTTTGCTGCTCATGGATTGATGGGTGAGGAAATTACTCCGCTGGATCGTTTGTGTTATATAGGTTCCCGTGGTATGGGGGCTTTGGAGTTTATGCTGGATAAAGATATAAAAGAGTTGAATGCTTCTTCCCGTTTACATATAGAAGAGTTGACAGCTTGGGCTGATCAGGTATTCAAGGATCGTGTAAATTTCAAGGAGAAATTGCTTCAACAAGATAAATTGCTTTTAGATATATTAAAGATCGGAACTTCCGCTGGTGGTGCAAAGCCTAAAGCAATCATCGTGTTAAATGAAGAAACAAAAGAAGTCAGATCCGGACGGGTCAAAGCTCCAAATGGTTTTACGTATTGGCTTCTCTAATTTGATGGCACTGAATATTCAGAGCATCACCGAAAGTTGAAAAATCCTAAAGGCATAGGTAATATTGAGTATGCTTATTATCGCATGGCAACCGATACGGGTATTAAAATGATGGAATCCCGACTACTACCGGAAAAGGATAATTGTCATTTTATGACGAAACGGTTTGACCGTTTAGATGATGGTGAAAAGTTACACGTCCAGTCTTTGGCCCCAATGGGGCATTGGGATATGAATACCCGTCATTCTTATGAGGAAGCGTTTGGTACTATACGGAAACTTAAACTGGAATATCCGCAATATTAAGGACTTCTATCGCCGAATGGTCTTCAATGTCGTTTCTCGTAATCACAATGACCATACCAAGAACCATGTTTTTCTGATGGACAAAACCGGCAAATGGGCTTTGGGACCGGCCTATGATTTATGTTACTCTTATATGCCAGGAGGACAATGGGCAAATTCCCATCAGATGTCATTGAACGGAAAACGTGATGATTTTACATACGATGATTTGATAACCGTAGGGAAAAGAGTTGTGATAGTCACACCAAGTGAAACGATAGAGAAGGTCGTAGATGTGGTTTCCCATTGGAAAGGATATGCGAGGGATTGTGGGGTGCGAGAGGCTCATCTAGATTTGATCAATAAAAATCTACGGTTGTTGACTAAACATTCAGTTTTAGGCTATGAAGGAAATCTTAAAAAAAAGTTTGTCAGATCTTGAAATATCCGTAGTCAAGAAAGACATGAAGTATTTTATGCTTCCTAAGATTAATGGTGAACTATTGCTTATGGAACACATCTCAGCTTCAGAATATAAGGATTTTCAGTTGGGTAAACTTTCACAAGAGGAGCTATTCCTGAAACACAATCCTGAGTATTTTGAAGAAAATATTAAAAACGGACGTGGAAGATAATGAAATTACTTCACTTACATAACTTAAATAGCTATAATGTTGAAATTAGGATAAATCATTATTTTTTTCAATATGTTTAGTGGTAATTGTTGCCTCTCTACCTCTGTTCTCTACTATTTATTGAGATTTAGAAATACTTGTACATTATGCGTTGATGGTACTGTTTTTAGTTGTTTGGATTACGTTGTGCTACATATTTATACTGTTTGCTATAAAGTGGATTATCCTAAGGATTAACCGAACTATTGATCTATGGAAAGAGAAAAGAAGGCTTGTTATTGTCTATGATAAAAAGGTGAAAATCTAGTATGTGGATTTTGTTTTTAAGAAAACATCCGGAAAACCATCAGAAGTTGGATAAGTACCTGCTTGATTTTTTGGTAAATAATAATCTTGTAATGATGGTATTGAGGGTGAAAGACTAACATTTTGTAGGTTAAGAACAAATGTGGGATGGTCCTCACTGTCCTCCTTTACAACCTCACCGACAAAAAGGGAGGTCTGCTGCCTGACACATGAGGTGGTGGAGCTATACATATACAGTCATTGTCGTTTTTGGGGGATAAGACATTTTGATCTTTCCTTCTTTATCCGTAAAATTGCAACCGTTATTCGGCATTGTTGATCTGGAAGCAGTAATAACCCGATAAAAATTAATATCATGAAGCGATTAGGTGAAATCAAAGTGAAGAAACATGAAGTGCAGACTGACGAGGAAATGAAAAGGATTGTTGGAGGCGGAACGGGAGAAAATATTGCGAAGCGTCTTCTTGTGGTGGTCCGTGTAAAGTCTATATTTCACCAACAATATTAGCAAAGGGAACGTGTTGATGGACTAATGTGGAT
>OKWG01000831.1_pt1 | contig 9230 bp, 8 predicted proteins | sample 1607091 | NCBI WGS metagenome assembly OKWG01 (sample SAMN04414080, study PRJEB24778) | human gut metagenome | material: faecal | host: Homo sapiens
GAGATTACAATCGTTATACAGGAATTTAACACGATAGGAATTGAATACCTTGAACAAAAAATACCTAATCTCCATTCATTTGACAAATATATATTAAAACATTTTATGAACGGAATTCGTTGCATAATGGAAAATCCAGTGTAAGCTGCCCCCTAAAACCAAGCGATTCTGCCCCCTTAAAACATTCAACAATGCCCCCTTAAAAAGTCTTGACCGATGGGGTTATTATTATTTTAGTTTATTTCCCTCTGTATGCAGCCATTTTACGGACACTTTCTCCTGTCAGCTCAATCCGGTGCGCCGTATGTATAATACGATCCATAATGGCATCTGCTACTGTAGGGTCTCCGATTGCATCATACCAATTGTCCGTTGGCAGTTGCGAGGTGATGATGATGGACTTGCGCCCATGTCGGTCCTCTATTATATCGAGCAGGATGGGTCGTTCCTTGGCATCAAGGTTCACAAGGAAGAGGTCATCCAATATGAGCAGCGTGCTCCGTTCGATTCTCTTGAGTTCCGATTCCAGTGTGCCTTTTACTTTTGCCACCTTAAGCGTACCCATAAGTTTCGGAGCATTCGCATAATATGTCCGTATGCCCTTCTTGCAGGCTTCATACCCCATTGCTGTGGCAAGGAAGCTCTTCCCGGTACCGGATGACCCTGTGATGAAGAGGTTCTGTCCCTTGCGGATGAACTCCAGCGATGCAAGCCGCTCCATCTGATTGCGGTCAAGGCCACGCGGGATTGCATAGTCTATCTGCTCGAGGCAGGCCTTGTAGCGGAACGCCGCCCCGCGTATAAGGCGTTGGATGGCTGCATTGGCACGGTAGTCCCATTCCCTGGCAAGTAACATGTGCAGGAAAGAGTCGATTGTCATTGTTTCTGCCATAGTGGAGGTTAGGCTTTCAGTGAAGGCGGCGGCCATGCCGTGCAGCTTCATACGGTTCATCAGTTCGATTGTCAACGTGTTGCGGTCTTTTTCGACAGCTATCGGTGCGGTAAGATTATTTGTTTCCATTGTTGTCTCTATTTAAATGTTTTAATTGTGCGAAGTAGGCTGCTCCGCGGATGTTTTTGTGGATAGATGTTACGGGGACCTCATCGTCAATGTCGTCTTTTGACAGGAAGTCTGCATCATCCCCGCGTTCAAGGATCCGCCTTATCTCCTGATATCCGTATAGGCGCAGTTGCGTGGCGCATGCGCTTGCCGCCACCAACCGTTCCAGCCCGAAGGTCTTCTCCAACGCCATGATGCCTCTGCATGAACGGAACGCCGCGGGAGGATACTTCTTGAGTTCCGCCACCTTGCGCAGATACAGCAGCAGGACGTTATCTGTCTGGCCGGCCCGTTCGTAAATCTGTTCCAGATCCTTTTCATAACTTCCATGACGTCCGGGCAGTCCGTGGGCATCCTTGGTCGTATAGGAGTATGGCGTGTCATCGCGCTGGTGTGTGGTCACCAGACGCAGGCCATGATATATTTCCAGCGTGTCCGCATCATAGACAATCTCGACACGTTTGCCTATATACTCTTTCGGTACGCTGTAATGGTGAAGCCTGAAGGTGACATAGCCGTTACGCATTACTGTTGCGGAGCGTCGCTCTTTCATCTGATGGCGTATGGCGGGAAGCGGGCGGAGGCAGTCGGACTCAATCTGCTCGAACTGTTCCCGTCTGGACTGGGGACGCCCGCTCATCCTGCGTCCGTTGAAGGCCGAGAGCGATTCGGATATGGCCGCATTCAGAGACTCCAGCGAGTGGAATACAAGACCCTCGATGTCAGCGTAGACGGATCGGTAAAGTAGCTTCACGGCATTCTCCACCAAGGCCTTGTCCTTTGGATGACGTACCCGTGTGGGGTATACGGTACATCCGTAGTGTTCGGCAAATGCCGCAAACTCCTCGTTGATTACCGGCTCGTTACGGTCGCTGCGGGTTACCGCCGATTTGAGGTTGTCTGGTACGATCGCCATCGGAACCCCGCCGTAAAAATGAAGCGCGTTCTCACACGCCTTAATCAAGTCCTGCCTTGACTGGGACCAGACCGCCTCACAATAGGTATAGTGGCTGCACGGAAGTATGGCCACGAACACTTCAACGCTGCGACATTCACCGCTTTCACTGTCAACGACTTCCAGTTTGTCACCGGCGAAGTCGATATACATCTGGTCTCCGGCATAATGCTCGACATGGCCTACGACATGTGTCACCATACGGTAACGCATGAGATAGTTGCCGAAACTGGCATGTCTGTATCCGTCAGGATGGGTCTCGCGGTACTCTTCGTACAGGGTTTTCACTGTTACGCCTCGGCGGCTAAGCCGGGCAGCATACTCAGGAAGGAGTGCCTCAAGCTCAAGCTGGCGTTGTGACGGTTCCCTGTTACGGCCAACACCTTCAGAGAACATTTCCTGGATGCGAGCGGAAGGCATGGCGGCCAACTCCTTTATCGGTATACCACACTCTTGAAACAGGCGCACATATCTGCGCACCGTGTTGCGGGAAAGCTCAAAGCTCCTGCTTATCTGCTTTATCCCCATCCCCAATGCGTAACATTGGAGGATGTTTGCTATCTTTGTTGTCATAGTAGAAATGATTTTATCCCACCGGTCAAGACGGGAATCAAATCTACGAAAAATCCCCTGCCGGGCATTGCCAAGCAGGGGTATTTTTATATTGGAATCAAGGGGGTAGGATTATTTTAGCACAAGGGGGCAGAATCGCTTGGTTTTAGGGGGCAGCTTACACTGGATTTTCCACCCCTGCCGTGAGTTATCATATTGAACTCAAAGGTCAGATAGTCGGCCATAGTATTCTCAAAATCCTTTTCCGAGGGTATCTCGTCATTAAAGTAGTAGAAAGCATGAAGCCACTCGTCCTCCGCTTCAATAGTAGTTTCCACGCAGAACTTGGTTTCTGCTTCAATCCGTCCAAACCATACATCAAGCAAATGCTGACGCTTGTCTTTGGCACTTGCGGTCTCTTCCAAGCCGATATGCTTGCTCACTACAAATCCGTCATCTTCAAAATTGATGAATCTGCAGAGATGTTTCTTGTCGTGCGGTATTCCTGCCGTAAATACTGCTATACATGGGTTTGTTCCAACTCCATAGAAAGTGTTTTTATTCAAGGTAATAACACCTTCCAAGGTATGATGCTTCAGTATGCTGTTCTTGATATTTTGTTCTTCTTTGCTTTTGCCGGTAACAGAAGATTGTGGTACAATGACAATAGCCCTCGCACCCTCTGTCAATGAGTCGAGCAAATGCTCGGTAAAGCTAATCTCATACAAATCAGGATTAGCTTTAGAGCCTTGGGAATAGGGAGGGTTCATCATGCCGACTGTACATCCTTTCAGTTGTAGCTGTTTGGGATTCTCTTTCAAAAAATCTTTATTGTGCAGGTTGCTTTTTCCATCGCCACGCAAAATCATATTGGTTGTCGCTATCGTGAACATATACGGCTGTAGCTCAATGCCAAATAGTTGGTCACGTTTAATGCTTTTTTGTTGGTTTGTATCCTCTGTCATCTTCACCATTTTGTGCATTGCAGCAATGAGGAATCCTGCCGTTCCGCAACAGGGGTCAAATACCTTATCTGTCGGTTCGAGTTGTGCCAATTCACAAAACAATTCCGTTATATGCTTTGGCGTAAGCACTATACCCAATGTCTGCCCATCCCCACCCGAATAGGACATAAACTCGCCATAAAACCGTCCTAAATAGTCTTCTGACGAATTATGGTACCTGATGTTCTTGAATATGCTGTTATACAGGAACTCGGCATAATGTCTCAATGGCGTTTTACCCAATGTGGCATCTTTCTCGTTTATTTTCTTGAATTCAAATCACAGAGAAGTGAATAGACAGTATTACCCGACAGAGCAACTACGACAAAGCAATGCCATCAAAAAAAATGACAGCACACACAAAGCATAGACTGATTGTCTTGCCCTAAAAGATTGATTGGAATTTATTCAGGACTGCCTATCACTTAGATAGAAGTCCAAGGTCTGCTGAAATACATAATTCAAAAATTGAAATTGCTTGACTGCAAATTTAGTAACTTTGCTTGACAAATTAACGAGAAAGAAGAGAAAATGAAAGCCGACCGCATAACATCACCTATACGCAAGCAGGGGGTTCGTGCTTCGTAAGACAGGAAAGTGGTAAATTTAAAGTTCAGTTCATCGTAGGTAGCTTAGTGGTAAAAATCCCTGCCTGCGTATAGCTGCAAACCGTTGTTAGCAATCCGCTGCGCTCCTTGCTAACAATGGCTCGGCGACTTACGTCGCTTGCCGTAAGCCGCCGCTTCGCGGACTGCTTACAACAAGCGACTTGGCTAAATAGCTCCGCTTTTGTATCTTCGATACAGCTTCGCTACTTCGCCAATTCGCCGAGCCATTGTTATGGGCCATTTTTGAATGACAATGCGAATAGATACAGACAAACAAATGAATTTACTTAGTGATAAGAACGTTGCAATAATTGGTGGTGGACCCGTTGGACTGACTATGGCAAAATTATTACAGCAAAACGGCATAGACGTTTCAGTTTACGAAAGAGACAACGACCGAGAGGCAAGAATTTTTGGTGGAACCCTTGACCTACACAAAGGTTCAGGTCAGGAAGCAATGAAAAAAGCGGGATTGTTACAAACTTATTATGACTTAGCCTTACCAATGGGTGTAAATATTGCTGATAAAAAAGGCAATATTTTATCCACAAAAAATGTAAAGCCCGAAAATCGATTTGACAATCCTGAAATAAACAGAAATGACTTAAGGGCTATCTTGTTGAATAGTTTAGAAAACGACACGGTTATTTGGGATAGAAAACTTGTTATGCTTGAACCTGGTAAGAAGAAGTGGACACTAACTTTTGAGAATAAACCGAGTGAAACAGCAGATTTGGTTATTCTTGCCAATGGCGGGATGTCCAAGGTAAGAAAATTTGTTACCGACACGGAAGTTGAAGAAACAGGTACTTTCAATATACAAGCCGATATTCATCAACCAGAGATAAACTGTCCTGGATTTTTTCAGCTATGCAATGGAAACCGGCTAATGGCATCTCACCAAGGTAATTTATTATTTGCTAACCCCAATAATAATGGTGCATTGCATTTTGGAATAAGTTTTAAAACACCTGATGAATGGAAAAACCAAACGCAGGTAGATTTTCAAAACAGAAATAGTGTCGTTGATTTTCTTCTGAAAGAATTTTCCGATTGGGACGAACGCTACAAAGAATTGATTCATACGACGTTGTCATTTGTAGGATTGGCTACACGGATATTTCCTTTAGAAAAGCCTTGGAAAAGCAAGCGCCCATTACCCATAACAATGATTGGGGATGCCGCACATTTGATGCCGCCTTTTGCAGGGCAGGGAGTAAATAGTGGGTTGGTGGATGCCTTGATATTGTCTGATAATCTAGCCGATGGAAAATTTAATAGCATTGAAGAGGCTGTTAAAAATTATGAACAGCAAATGTTTATCTATGGCAAAGAAGCACAAGAAGAATCAACTCAAAACGAAATTGAAATGTTTAAACCCGACTTTACGTTTCAGCAATTGTTAAATGTATAAAATGGAATAAAACGGCACATAACAAACAAATTGGCAATAGAGCCGGTGAAGTACTTCTATTGAACTTTTGTGCAATGTTGAAGATTAGTAATTCTATTCAACATTTGTGCTAAAAGTCGGCTCCATCGCCAATTTGCCAGCCGTTATGCGGCAGCTTAAAAAAAGACGACACCAAACCAAAAAAATCATCTTGACAACCACCCGACTTTGAACTACGAAGGATGAAATTTTTCAGGGACAACTTCCAGCATTTCCAAAAAACAGTTTAACCATTGACTTGGAGACAAACAAACAATTTGAGCATTAAGGTTTAAACCGAATTTTTCCGAAATTGACCTGACCTGACTTTTCCTGAAAATCGACTTTAAAGCTGTTTTTACAGATAAATCAGGTTTCTCTAACAGACAGGAAATAAATGCTAAGTATTTGGCTTTAAACTTAAAATCAAAAAATAAGTGTTTTCTTTTAATGTTTAACAGGGCTGATTTGACAGTTGGCGGTGGCAAGAAACTTTCAGGACCTACCTCATAGACAAGTTTCAAATCAAAAAAAGTATGATAGAAAACGGTATATGGATTGTAAAGCTTCCTCGAAAATAACTTTTGTGTAGGTTCTAATTGAAGGACAATGGAACCTCCCAGAAAATTTCCAAGACTCTCAAACATCAGGATTTTGAAAATATCGGAAGTAATGCCATAAGGAATATTTGACACCACTTTGAAAGGAAATTTCGGAACTGCAAAATTCCTAAAATCACAACCGACAACTTGAACATTTCGGGCATCAGAAAATAATTTTCGTAAATGTTCAACCAAAGCTGTGTCGTTTTCAATAGCAACAACATTGTTGGCGATTTTTAATAAATGAACAGTAAGAAACCCCTTGCCTGCCCCAATATCTAAAACCGTATCCTGATTACTTATATTTGCTTGTCTTATTGCATCTTTTATTAGCACTTTATCAATAGTAAAGTGCTGACCCGTAAAACGAACGGGCAATTTCTTTTTTGTCATTAGTAACTTCTTACAGGTGAATACTTTTGTTGTGTCTCTTATGACAGAGAATTGGCTGAGTAGTTTATCTCGTTTGGTATCAGGCGTAACATTAACCCTCTTCAAATTGCTTTCAATAGCTTCATATATCTTCTGGCCGTCTGTTTTTATCGGGTCGCCAATCAGGGATTCGATGGAGAATGTTTTTTCCTCTATTTCCCTCAATGCCAGCATTATTCCTGACACGACCAGCGGTTTTTGTTCTGTTGTCAGATTTCCATAGTTACGCAAGTCGTTATGCAGCTTCTCGGCATCTTTTAGAATTTCAGCCGTTGTTTTTTCTACATCGGTTTCTTCTTGCAGTATTTCTTTCAAGTAGTATTCATTGATGTTGGCTTCATTGAAAGAAATGAATGTTTCCACATCGGGCAACTCTTGATAATCGCCGCGCTCATTCACAAAAAGGGGTGTGATTTTATGATGCTTTTCATTCCCCGACACGCCAAAGGCTAAGACTTTGTTGTATGAAGTGTTGGCTGCTAAATGCAAAGCATAATACAGAGCACCATTGACAGCATAATCCTTAACAAACTTTACATCTTGGGAGAGCAAGCCATTTTCATCCTTGTAGGCGTGTTTATCAAGAGATGCCTTATCCTCAATCACAAGAACAAAATCCTTGACCACCCCACAGTATTCGGGATAGCCTGCATGACCTGTTTTTGATTTTGAAGCTGTTTTTAAAGCTTCGTCTATTTCTTTTATATCACACCCTTGTGGCGTTAAATAAATATCTGCTTCTTGCAATAATTCATAAACCCAAAGGTCTGTCTTAACCTCTTTCTTCGCCATATAGTGATTACTCTTCGATTTTGTTGGGAACGAGTAAAACTCGCACATCAATATTCAAAATGTCTGCAATTTGATATAGCACAGGAATAGGAGGTTGTACTTTGTTTGTGGCATATAAATTGACCATATTAAAAGTCTTTCCAAGCCTGTTCGCCAATTCTGTTTGGCTAATACCCTTGGCTTCCAATTCCTCTTTTATCCGATTCATGCACACATCATTCTTGATTAACGACTGCAAAAATACAAAATTTTATTTGGTAATGCGCTATATATTCAGCAGAAAGTAGTACCTTTGCCCAAAATACAAGCGTTATTTGAAAAGCAAATTTGAGAAATACGATGAAGTCTGCAAGTTGGCAAATCGTAACCTGTTAAAATGTAAAATCCGTGTAAGTTATTCTATATCAGAATGTAATTTGATATAAAAATCTTTTGAGGTAGAAACCAAATGGATGGAGTTCATCAGTCTCTCTTTTCTACCGGAGGAGATGCAAATATCATATAAAGACATGATAAGCATAAAACTCAATATGCTGAAATGATACGAAACCCAACAAGGATTTCCTCTTTCTATCGCCCTTCTCTCTTTACTTCAATCCACCTTCTGAAGAAAGGGTCATCCAGTTCATACCCCTCATTACGTATCACATATCCTTGTTGTCCAAGTCGCTTCAAGCTACTGAAAGCTGTACTTGGAGAATCAATACCGACAGCTTGTAGAAAAGGAAGACTGGACGGAGTCCCCATCTGCATAGTTAAGCCTATCAAGACTTTTTTATCTGTTTTATTGAAAGTGCTCCATAAACGTTCATAATCCATATCGTGTACATGGGTCAACTCCGTAATGGCAGTTTCCACCAAAGTATCACTGTAACCGTTTTGTTTCCAGTTATTCCATGTCTGGTAAGCCAGTTGCTGGGTGTAATAGGGATGACAATTGGTGAACGACAGAATGCTGCGGCCTATCGTTTCAGCATCCATATCCTCACCCAAGAGAAGAAAGCCATTCTTGAGAAACTCATAGAAGTTATCTTGAGGAATCTTACCCAACTTCATCAAATATCCAAAATGATAGAAAGGGGATTTCTTTTTTTCGAAGATTTCCTGCATCATCGATTCCTGGCTACCTAAGAAAATGTAATTGGCATGGTTGTAAGTCTGTAGAATAGACCTCAATTTTTTATCCAGATTCTTGTCCAATGTACGTATTTCTTGGAATTCGTCCAGTACTACAATCGGTTTCTTGTGTGGATTCTTCATTCCCAGTTTATCAATCAGTGTGAATACATCCTCTAACAGAATGAAGCCATCCATTGACGGCTGAAATGAAACTTCTATGCCATCTGTCATGGATTGGTTGAAATGGTGGGAATAAAATGAAAGTGAGTGATGAGATACTCCAGGCGTTCCATAGGATATTGCTGAAGCATAATCCACAATAATCGTGCGGCAAAGTCGGCAGTGCCTGTTACCAACTGCAGGTTCAACTGAAAAACGGGACGTGACAATCCTTTCGTTACTTTGGTCTTGCCGAAACGTCGTGGGCTAATAAGTATCAGGTGATTCTCACTTGCAAGTATCTCTCTTACTTTTTCTTGTTCCGCTACTCTATCCGTAAAGTATTCACCGTCTACAATTGTACCGAATTTAAATGGATTATTCATATTGCGACTTTTTTCAATGCGACTTTTTTCGCAAATATAAGAAATATATTTGAGTTCATTCTGAAAGACTGGCTAAAATGAAGAAATACATTATAAACAACTGAAGGGAAAAAGGAAAAAATATATACT
>OKWG01000870.1_pt1 | contig 8896 bp, 10 predicted proteins | sample 1607091 | NCBI WGS metagenome assembly OKWG01 (sample SAMN04414080, study PRJEB24778) | human gut metagenome | material: faecal | host: Homo sapiens
GGGGACATCTTTGTGGTGCGCCCGGGCGAGAACATCCCCGTGGACGGCATCGTGCTGGAAGGCACCAGCGCCGTGAACGAGAGCGCCCTGACCGGCGAGAGCATCCCCGTGGACAAGGCTGCGGGCGATAAGGTGAGCGCTGCCACCACCAACCAGTCCGGTTTCCTGCAGTGCCGGGCCACCCGCGTGGGCGAGGACACCACCCTTGCCCAGATCATCCGGATGGTCAGCGATGCCGCCGCCACCAAGGCTCCCATTGCAAAAATCGCCGATACGGTGTCCGGTTTCTTCGTGCCTGCGGTCATTACCATTGCGGTGATCACCACCATCGTGTGGCTGCTGCTGGGCCGGGAGCTGGGCTATGCGCTGGCCCGCGGCATCTCCGTGCTGGTCATCAGCTGCCCCTGTGCGCTGGGTCTGGCAACGCCGGTGGCCATCATGGTGGGCAACGGTCTGGGTGCAAAGAACGGCATCCTGTTCAAGACCGCCGCTTCGCTGGAAGCTGCAGGCCGCACCCAGATCGTGGCGCTGGATAAGACCGGCACCATCACCAGCGGCGAACCAAAAGTGACTGACATTCTGCCCGCCGAGGGCGTTTCCGAGACGGAGCTGCTCACCCTTGCCGCCGCACTGGAGCGCAAGAGCGAGCACCCGCTGGCAAAGGCCGTGCTGGCCTGCACCGACGCGCAGAAGCTCACCGCCCCCGAGGTATCCGGCTTTGCCGCCCTGCCGGGCAACGGTCTGGCCGCAAAGCTGGAGGGCGTGGAGATCTTTGGCGGCAATGCGTCCTTTATCGGCACCAAAGTCACCGTGCCCGCACAGCTGCAGGAGAAGGCCGCAGCCCTCTCCGCACAGGGCAAAACGCCCCTGTTCTTCGGCGGAGCAGGCCGTCTGTTGGGCATCATCGCGGTGGCCGATACCATCAAGGAAGACAGCCCGCAGGCCATCCGGGAGCTGCAGGCCATGGGCATCCGCGTGGTCATGCTCACCGGTGACAACCAGCGCACCGCCGATGCCATTGGCAGGCAGGCCGGTGTGGACGAGGTGATCGCAGGCGTGCTGCCCGACGGCAAGGAAGCGGTCATCCGCCAGCTGCAGGCATCCGGCAAGGTGGCCATGGTGGGCGACGGCATCAACGATGCCCCGGCCCTGACCCGTGCCGACACCGGCATCGCCATCGGCGCAGGCACCGACGTTGCCATCGACGCGGCGGACGTGGTGCTGATGAACTCCAAGCTGTCGGACGTGCCCGCCGCCATCCGCCTGAGCCGCGCTGCCCTGCGCAACATCCACGAAAACCTGTTCTGGGCGTTCATCTACAACATCATCGGCATCCCGCTGGCCGCAGGCGTGTTCATCCCCTTCGGTCTGACGCTGAACCCCATGTTCGGTGCTGCTGCCATGAGCCTTTCCAGCTTCTGCGTGGTAAGCAACGCCCTGCGCCTGAATCTGTTCGACGTGCACAGCACAAAGCACGATCGTGCGGCAAAAAATGCTGCTTCCCTGCCCGCTGTCTCCGCACAGCCCGCAGCGGTTGCAAATAAAGAGAGTACCAAGGAGGACACTGCTATGAAAAAGACCCTGAAAGTGGAAGGCATGATGTGCGGCCACTGCGAAGCCCGCGTGAAGAAGGCTCTGGAAGCCCTGCCCGAGGTGGACGAGGCCGTGGTGAGCCACGAGGCCGGCACCGCCATCGTCACCCTGAACGCCGAGGTCGCCGACGACGTGCTGAAGAAGGCCGTTGAGGATCAGGACTATCCTGTGACCGGCATCCAGTAAACCGCCGCTGAATACGGAAAGGCCGCTGCATGTGAACGCAGCGGCCTTTTTATCGTGTTTACAGGCTTTTAAAATTGATTCAGAATATCATGGTGTCCGATGTCCAACAGCAGAATGATCGTATCACCGTCGTACTGCCAGATGACCCGCACGTCCATGTTTACGCTGAACTCGAACAAGTCTACCGTGCCTTGAATACGCTTTGTGCGCAGCGACGGATACAGCGGGTCCATTTCCAGAATTTCCAGCTTCTTTTTCAGCTGCGCCCGCTCCGCTGCGTTCAAACGCTTCAGGTTCTTTATGAATCGTTTGGTGTAGGTGATCTTGTAATTCATTCGTCCGCACCGTCCAGCGCTTCAAACAGTGCGTCCACCGTGTCGAACACCGGCTGCTCCCCTGCCGCAATTTTGGCCTTTGCTTCGTTGATCTCGCTGCGCAGCTCGTCCAGATACTTTTTGGGGTAAACGGCTACCGGCATCAGCTCGATCACGCCATCCTTCTCCACGATCTCCAGCTTGTCGCCCTCACGCAGGCCCATCTTCATTACAATATCCTTTGGAATGGTGATCTGGGATTTTGTCCTCAATTCCGTTAGCATCCTTCATCCTCCTTTGTGCGATTTTCTTACTTTCTCACTTTTATTATACTCTGCTTTTTTCAAAAAGCAACCATGCACCATAAAATTTTACAAAGCGTTGTTTCTGTGTCTTCTGATTGTATTTCGTCAGAAAGTATGTTAAACTAAAAATGCCGCCCCAAAGGGTGGCGTTAAGGTGCTGTCTGCAAGCGCAGGTGGTCATGCTTCCCTCCGGCAAGCGTCCGGGGGACGTAAAAGCTTATTGTTTGTTCCCCCGTTCGCAAACGCGGAAGGGGGGATGCATCATGGTGTTGAACGATGTTCTGCAGCTGTTCGTCATTGTTGGCGGCACAGTTGGGATTACATTTCAGATCGCATGGGCAATCTTCAAAGAGATCCATAACAATAAGAAATGACCGCCCCAGTCTCCAAACGGTGAGCGGTCATTCTTCTTATTGACCAATTAGCCGGAGGAAGCTGACCATTGCGGACAGCACCTTCTCTATTTGTAGTATAGTTTCTTTTTGTTGGTTTGTCAAGAGATGGTTCTCGGCTGTTATGCAAGGCATTTTTATATAAGTGAATAACTGTCAGCTCTTCACCTTTCAGGTGAGAAAAATTGCAGCCTGCCGCAAATACACCGAAAACGGACGCATCTGCAACGAAAATTGCTGTACGGCCCTGCGGCAGGACGGGCTGTGCACGCGGGAAAGACAAAGAACACTTTTGACAACAAAAGTTCATCTCACTGAAGCGCCCCTGTTCTTCGACCAAATTTGTGCTATAATACAAAAGCAACGCTTCGCCCGGCCCCGCAAAGGGCAGGGCAGAGCAGAACGGAAAACAAGGAGTTTGGAATCATGGAAAGAGAAAAACTGAAGTCCCGGCTGGGCTTCATTCTGCTTTCGGCGGGCTGTGCCATCGGCATTGGCAACGTGTGGAAGTTCCCTTATATTGCCGGTCAGGGCGGCGGCGGCGCGTTCGTGCTGTTCTACCTGATCTTCCTCATCATTCTGGGCCTGCCCATCATGACCATGGAGTTTGCGGTGGGCCGCGCTTCCCGCAAAAGCCCGGTGCGGGCCTATCAGGCACTGGAAAAGCCGGGACAGAAGTGGCACATCCACGGCTACCTCACCCTCATTGGCTGCTATCTGCTCATGATGTTCTACACCACCGTGGCAGGCTGGATGCTGCACTATTTCTACATGACCGCCACCGGTAAGCTGGCAGGCCTGAACGCCGATCAGGTGGCTGGCAAGTTTACCGAAATGCTGGCAGACCCCGGCGTGATGACCTTCTGGATGGTGTTCGTGGTGGCACTGGGCATCTTTGTGTGCGCCAAGGGTCTGCAGAACGGCCTTGAGCGCGTGACTAAGGTCATGATGATCGCCCTGCTGGTGATTATGGTGGTGCTGGCCGTCAACAGCCTGTTCATGCCCGGCGCAAAGGAAGGCCTGAGCTTCTTCCTCGTGCCCGACTTCGGGCGTATGAAAGAGGTGGGCGTGGTCAACACGCTGGTGTCCGCCATGAATCAGGCCTTCTTCACCCTGAGCCTTGGCATTGGCGCAATGTCCATCTTTGGCAGCTACATCGGCAAGGAGCACTCCCTGCTGGGCGAGTCCGCCCGCATCGTGGTGCTGGATACCTTCGTGGCCATCACCGCCGGTCTCATCATCTTTCCGGCCTGCTTCACCTACGGTGTGGACCAGACCAGCGGCCCCAGCCTGATCTTCATTACCCTGCCCAACATCTTTGCCAACATGGCCATGGGCCGGTTGTGGGGCTCCCTGTTCTTCCTGTTCATGGCCTTTGCAGCGCTTTCCACCGTGCTGGCCGTGTTCGAGAACATCATCTGCTGCGGCATGGAGCTGACCGGCTGCAGCCGCAAGAAGTCCAGTCTGGTGAACTTCGTGCTCATCACTCTGCTTTCGCTGCCCTGCGTGCTGGGCTACAACGTGTGGGCATGGGACGGCTTTGCCGTGTTCGGCGGCGCTGTGCTGGATCTGGAGGACTTCCTCGTGAGCAACCTGTTCCTGCCGCTCGGCAGCTTGGTGTATCTGCTGTTCTGCGTTACCAAGTACGGCTGGGGCTGGGACAACTATAAAAAGGAAGTCAACACCGGCAAGGGCCTCAAGATGCACGACTGGATGCGCGGTTACCTGACCTGCGTGCTGCCGGTGATCGTGCTGTTCATCTTTGCTTTTGGCATCTACGATAAATTTTTTGCGTAAATAAAACACTCCTTCCGTCATGGCTGACGCCATGCCACTGCTCCCCTTTTTGTCACTTGCGTGACATCTTCCCCCGGCCGGGGGAAGTCTTTCTCACTGAGGGAGGCTTTGGCATACCGGAAAGCTTTCCTTCATCGCCAGAGGCTCCCTCTCCGAGGGAGCTGTCGAGCGAATGCGAGACTGAAGGAGTTCTTCGGCTCCTCTTATTCCATCAATAAGAGGGGCCTTTTGCGGCAGAAAGGAACCTTCCATGCATATCCTGATCTGTGACGACGATGCGGCGTTCGGCGCGCGCATGGCAGAATATGTCACCGTCTACTTTACCGCCCGCAGCGTGCAGGTGCACACCGCCGTCTGCACCAGCGCAGCCGAGGTGCTTGCAACGCCGGGGCTGGAGCTGTATCAGCTGGCGTTTCTGGACGTGGACATGCCCGGCGCAAACGGCATGGTGCTGGGCCGTCAGCTCAAGCAGAAGTGCCCCGGCCTGATGCTGGTGTATGTTTCGGCCTATCTGGAATTTGCGCTGGAAGGCTACACGGTGAACGCCTACCGCTACCTGCTCAAGCGGGACATTGCGCGCACCCTGCCCAAGTGTCTGGACGACCTGCTTGCCGCCCTGACCGACCAGCGCAAGACTCTGACGGTGCACCACAACCGCCCCGAAACGGAAATTCCGCTGGATCAGATCTATTATCTGGAAAGCGACCTGCGCCAGATCAACGTCTACGGCGACATTGCCCGCCAGCCCATCTGCACCTACTACGGCAAGATCGCCGACCTGCCGCCCATGCTCTACGAGAACGGCTTTTTGCAGGTGAGCCGCAGCGATGTGGTGAACATGAAATATGTGCGCAGCATCCGCAGCTACCGCGCCCTGCTGAAAAACGGGGTGGAGCTGAGCGTGAGCCGCGCAGGCTATGCGGCCATCCAGAACGCATATCTGGAATGGAAGGGGCAGTATGTGGATGAGTGATGCATTTGCGGAAATGATGCTGGGGCATCTGGTGTGTCTGGTCCAGGGCAACGCCTTTATTCTGGTGGAGTGGGCCTATCTGGGCAGGGGAAAACTGCGCTGGCCGGTTCTGTGGGCAGAGCTGCTGTGTATGGGGCAGCTGGGCCTGTCACTCGCAACAGGAATGTCATTTTTCAATGTGCAGAGCGTCCTGCTCAATGTGCTGTACCTTTTTGTTACGGCGCAGCTGTTTGGCGGAACCTTTGCCGATAAGCTCACCGCCTGCCTGATCAACGGCACCATGTGCCTGCTGGTGGAGAACACGGTCAACTATACCTACTCCTGGTTCACCGGAGTGCGCACCGGCGAAGCATGGCAGCACCCCGGCTGCCTGATCGCGCTGTGCGCCGCGAACCTTATCGTGGGTGCAGCAGTTGCGCATTCCCTGTACAGCTGGAACCAGAAGTGTGCTCTGCAGCCGCTGCAGGCGCTGGTGATGTCCTTTTTCCCCGGGGTGGCTGTGGTGCTGAACATCGTGCTGATGGTCACAGGGACCCAGCAGCCCGCTACCCGGATGACCATGCTGCTCACCTTTGGCATGAGCGTGGCGGTGCTGGTGCATATCGCCATCGTGCAGATGTTCAACGATCAGGTGGTGCAGCGGCAGAACTCCCGCTACCGTGCTCAGCTGGAACAGCAGCGCGCCGAAGCCCTGCTGGATTCCTACACGGAACAGCGCCGCCTGACCCACGAGTTCACCAACCACATGACAGCCCTTACCGCCCTGCTGGATCAGGGAGATCTGAAAGGCGCACAGGCCTACATTGCCAGCGTGAGCAAAACGGTGGCGGCGGGCACCACCATCATGGATACCCACAACCCGCTGCTGGATTCCATTCTGAGCAAAAAGTACGAAGAAGCGGCAAAAGTTGGCGTGAACATTTACTTTGACCTGTGCGATCTCAAGCGGATGCCCTTCGACAGCATGGATATGGTCATCGTGCTCTCCAACCTTCTGGACAACGCCACCCGCGCCGCAGCGCAGGCCCTGCCGCCGGAGGTGCATGTGCGCATCCGCAAAACGCCGGAAGAATATCTGATCTCGGTGCGCAACCGCGTGCAGGAAGACCTGCTGCTGGAGGAGGGCAAGCTGCCCGGCACCACCAAAAAGGAGAGCGGCCACGGCATGGGCCTTGCCAACGTGCAGGACGTGCTGCGCAAGTACGGTGCCGAGTATACCGTGAGCTGCCGCGACCGGTGGTTCCGGTTTACCTGCGCCATCCCGTGCGCAGTTCATGACATGAGCACCGACAATTTATGACATGTTCTGTGCAACAGGCACGCAACAATGCTATACTAAGGCCAGTAAAGGTGACCTCCTGCCGGGGCAGGGCGGATTTGCGGCCAAAGGAAGACCTGGTGAAGCTTTGCCCCCTGTGCAGTGATCCGGGCAGCGGTGCGTGTTAAGCTGCTCTGTTTTCCCTTTGCTCTTCGCTGTGCAGTCCTCATGCGCTGCGCAGCTCATCTGGCGGGGCTTTCAACGGCGAACTTTGGGGTTTGCTGCTGATAAAGTCACTCGGTACGTCGCATTTCTGTCCGGTAGGTGCTGCTTGTGGGAATGGAGCATCTGCCGCACAGGGCATTTGCGTCGGTGAGAGTCCCGTCAGATTTTTTATTGCAAAAAAAGAGCTGCTGTACGGCAAAATTGGCAGTGGTAGCAGCGCTGTTTCTGGGTCGTGATTCCGGCTTTATCTGCAGCTCTAGCTCGCAATAGAAGCAGCGGTATTTGCCGATGGAGCTCAGCTCAAAGATCTGGTCGCACTCTTCCTCAATGGAGGAGATGCAGCGGGGGTTGCGGCATTTTACAATGTTCACAAGGCGCTTGGGGGGCATCGGCTTTTCCTTGCGCACGGCCTTGCCGTTTTCAATGATGGTCACGCTGATGCCCGGGTCAAGGTAGGCCAGCACATCCAGGTTCAGCCAGGAAGCATCGCCCTCCACCTTGATGATGTCCTTGCGGCCGCTGGCGGTCTTGCTGCTGCGTGCATTCTGGATCAGCGCCACGCTGGCGGTGCGGTTGCCCGCAATGCCCAGCAGGTCCATCAGGCCAATGGCGGTGCCTGCCTTGATGTGGTCGATCACGATTCCGTTCTGAATTTCATCGATGTTCAGCATATCAGTTCTCCTCCTTAGGTGCCTTGGGGTCGCGCAGGCCCAGCAGGGTCATGATCAGTGCCATACGCACATACACGCCGTTCTGCACCTGCTCAAAGTAGGCGGCGCGCGGGTCGTCGTCCACGTCCAGTGCGATCTCGTTGACGCGGGGCAGGGGATGCAGCACAGCCATATCCGGCTTTGCAAGGCTCATCTTTTCCTTGGTGAGGATGTAGCTGTTCTTCAGGCGGATGTAGTCCTCCTCGTTGAAGAAGCGCTCCTTCTGCACGCGGGTCATGTACAGGATGTCCAGCTCCGACATGGATTCCTCCAGACTGCGGGTCTCCTGGTAGGGGATGCCGTTGGCCTCCAGCACGTCCTTCACGATGTAGTCCGGCACGCGCAGCTCTTCCGGGCTGATGAGCACGAACCGGATGTTCTTGCAGCGGGCCATGGTCTTGATGAGGGAGTGCACGGTGCGGCCGAATTTCAGGTCGCCGCACAGGCCGATGGTCAGGTCATCCAGCCGTCCCATGCGGCGGCGGATGGTCATGAGGTCCGTCAGGGTCTGGGTGGGGTGCTGGTGGCCGCCGTCGCCCGCGTTGATCACCGGGATGCGGGAGTAGCGGGAAGCGCGCAGCGGTGCGCCCTCTTTGGGGTGGCGCATGGCCACGATGTCCGCATAGCAGGACACCACGCGGATGGTGTCGGCAACGCTTTCGCCCTTGCTTGCGCTGGACACGTTCTCACTGGGAAAGCCCAGCACATGGCCGCCAAGGTTCAGCATGGCTGCCTCAAAGGAGAGGCGGTGCGGGTGGAAGGCTCGTAGAACAGGGTAGCCAGCTTTTTATGCCGGGCCACCTCCTGATACGCGGCCGGGTCGTCATGGATGCGGTCGGCCAGATCAAGCAGCGTGGAGATTTCCTGTTGGGTAAAATCCAACGGGTCGATCAGATGTCGCATGGGTGCATACCTCCGTCAGTTTTTTGGTTTAGAGCAGCTTGCGTAAAATGGAAAAATCAAAGAAGTTTGTGTAGTAGCTCAGCGAACGCATCACCGGGCGGCACAAACGATTGAAACACACTTCGTCCAGCAGCAGCATGGCCTCGCCCGGAGCAAGGCGCATGGCCTGCCTCTTATACACCTCTGACGCAGCCGACGAGCGACATAGTGTAGCACTAGCTTGGCGCACTATAAGAACAA
>OKWG01000871.1_pt1 | contig 8880 bp, 9 predicted proteins | sample 1607091 | NCBI WGS metagenome assembly OKWG01 (sample SAMN04414080, study PRJEB24778) | human gut metagenome | material: faecal | host: Homo sapiens
AACGGAAGATTCCGCCGCGGATCGTCCTCATGTACGGCGTGCGGCCGCCGCATCCCGTGCAGTCCGTTCCGCGGCAGGACGGCGGGAGCGCCGCTCCGGCGGACAGCGCGGCCGTGCGCAGCGGAGCGCCCGTATCGGCTGTTCCGGCGGAATCCGCCGAATCTGTTGAATCCGCGGCGGGAGGACGGTGACGATGCCCGGACGCCGTATCGGGCCGCGTAAACGGCTGGCCCTCGAACTCTTCTCCGGTCTCTATGCGGACAAGGTGCGTGAACACCGCCTCGATACGCTCTTCTGGGAGTGTACGCTGCGCTGCAACCTCCGGTGCGGCCACTGCGGTTCGGACTGCACGGCCTCGCCCGACTGCCAAGACATGCCGGCCGAGGATTTTTTCCGCGTGCTCGACCGCCAGATCACGCCCCGCGTCGATCCGCACCGCGTGATGGTCGTCCTCTCGGGCGGCGAGGTGCTCGTGCGCTCCGACCTGGAACGGATCGGCCGTGCGCTCTACGACCGCGAATACCCGTGGGGGATGGTCACCAACGGCATGGCGCTCACGCCGCAGCGGTTCGACGGACTGCTCGGGGCGGGACTGCACTCGATGACCGTCTCGATCGACGGATTCGAGGCCGAGCACAACCGTTTGCGCCGCCATCCGCTCAGTTTCGCCCGCGCTGCGGAGGCGGTGCGCATGGCCGCCGCCGAGCCTTCGATCGCCTTCGACGCCGTGACCTGCGTCACGCCGGCGCTCGTGCCCCGGCTCGACGAGTTCAAGGAGTACCTGCTCTCGCTGGGGCTGCGGAGCTGGCGGCTGTTCGCGATCTTTCCGGCGGGACGCGCCGCCGAAGACCCTGCGCTGCAACTCTCCGACGGGCAGTTCCGTGCGCTGATGGAGTTCGTCCGCGCCGACCGCCCCGCCGCCCCTCCCGCCGATTGTTCCGCCGCCGTGCCCGAGGTCTCGGAATTGGTCGTCGGCACGGGAGAGCACGAATGCTACACGCCCGAATACCGCGCCCTGACCCGTGATTTTTACCTGAAATTTTGACGGCACGCGAAAATAAGCTACATTTGTGAAACCGCAATAAAATTTTCGGACCATGAAATTCAGACTTTTGGCATTTGCCCTGCTGCTTTCGGGCGGCGTCTCGGCCCAGAACCCATACATCTCCCTTCAGGGCGCGAACGAAACCGCCGGCGGCCTTACCGTCGCCCAGCCGCGCACGATCCTTGCCGTCGACGTCACCGTCGAACACGACGTCACCTTGAGCGGACCCTATGCGCGTTATGCGCAGAAATACCTCGGGGTGCGCGCTCCGCTCACCGACAAGACCGTGTGGAGCGTCACCGGGGCGCAGATCGCCCTGCTCGACGGCGACACCTACCTCAATGCCGCGGCTCCGGTTCCGGCCTCGACCCGCGTGCTGTCGCACACCGCCTCCGAAAACGAGTTCGCGCGCTTGCAGCCGGACAAGACCGACATGACGACGCCCGCGCTGGAGGACGCCGCGCGCACCGCCGCCGCGCAAATCTTCTCGCTGCGCCGCCACCGCATCGAGCTGGTCACGGGCGAAGCGGGCGAGAACGTCTTCGGCGAGGGCCTGAAGGCCGCGCTGGAGGAGATCGACCGTCTGGAGCAGAGCTATCTGGAGCTGTTCCTCGGCAAGCGGATCGTCTCGACCGAGACCCGCCGCTACGTGGTCTGCCCGCAGGCCGACAAGAAACAGTATATCGTCTGCCGTTTCAGCCCTGCGGCCGGACTGCTTCCCGACACGGACCTTTCGGGCGACATCGTGTTGTTGCAGATCGAACCTTCGGGCGCTGCGAAGAGCGACCTCGAGGCCGGTCCGAAGGAGACGCAGGTCGTGGCGTGCCGCGTGGCCGATCCCTCGACCTGCATCGTCGTCTCGGGAGGCCGCGAGTATGCCCGCGCCGTGCTTCCTGTTTTCGAATTCGGCCGTACGATCAACGTCGCCCTGCCGCGCCGCAAATAACCTTCCGATGGATTTCACCTCCCGCATGGCGGCGCTGCTCGGGGCATTCCGCCGCGAGCGCAACGGCGCCGTTGCCGATTCGATGCGCTTCTACGGCGCACCCTGCGGCCTGAACTACGGCGTGAGCCTGCCGACGCTCCGCACGCTGGCGCGTGCCGAGGCCGCCGATCACGATTTCGCCAAATACCTCTGGCGGCAGGATGTCCGCTGCCTGCGCCTTGCCGCGCTGCACATCGCCGATCCGGCGCGCCTTACGCCCGGGGAGTTCGCCTTCTGGGGCGACGGGCTTCTCAATTCCGAAATCGCCGCGGAGGCCGCCTTCGCGCTGTTGAGCCGCATCGGGGCGTTCCCCGAACTGTTCGCGGCGTGGATTGCGCCCGATGCCGGGTGGCTGCGGCAGTATGCGGCCCTGATGGCCGCGGCCCGCGTTCCGAATCCTTCTCCGGCGTGGGCCGTTCCGGCTGCGGCCGTCGTGCACGAGGCCGCTGCGGCCAGCATCCCGGAAGCGCACCTGCTGGCTCATGGCACCGTGGCGCTGTTCACGGCCCTCGGGACGCGAAACGAAGAGAACCGGCAGGCGGTTCTCCGCGCGGCCGGCTCTCTGGGTCAGCTCCCTGCCGAAGACTGCGTCCACGAGGAGCTGGCCTGGCGACTGGAGGTTTAGGGCTGCATCACCTGTTCGCGCTTTTCGAGTTCGTTCAGCACGTTGATCAGGTGTTCGTACCCCACGCGGCCGCTCTCGCGCCACAATACCTCTCCGCGGCAGAAAAACATCAGTGTCGGGACCGACATGATGTTGTAGCGCCGTATGATTTCACGCATCGAGGGGTCGTCGATGTCCGCTTTGTAGACGTCGACGCGGCCGTTCATCCGCTCCCGAAACTTGTCTATGGCCGGCATCATCATCCGGCACGGCCCGCACCAGGTGGCGAAGAAGTCTACGAACGTCAGCGCGTCCCGCCAGATGATCTTGTCAAAGTCCGTCATGGTCATATCTTCCGATCAGTTTATTTCCACCCACGATATTCCCGCATAGTTCTTCTCCGCAAGTTCCTTTTCGACGTAGCTGATCGTGCGCCGCAGGCCTTCGACGAGCGGCGTGCGGGGCGCCCAGTCCAGTTCGCGCCGTGTCGCCGAGATGTCGGGCGTGCGGCGGCGTATGTCGTCGATACGCGCTTCGGCGTGGACGATGTGCGAGCTGCTGCCCGTCAGGGCGATGATCTTCTCGGCCAGCGAGCGGATCGTCACCTCGTGACTGCTGCCGAAATTGGCCGTGCGCGTCGTCTCGGCCGGCGGGGCCTCCATCAGCCGCACCAGTCCGTCGACCACGTCTTCCACCCAGCAGAAGGTCCGCAGCTGCTCGCCGCTGCCGTTGATCGGAATGTCGCGGTTCTGCAACGCCGCCACGATCATCTTCATCACCACGCGCTGGTCCATCAGGTCGGCGCCGCTGCCGTAGGTGTTGAAGATGCGCGCGATGCGTGCGTCGACCCCGAATTCATACTGGTAGGCGCGGTGCAGGGCCTCTCCGGCCCGTTTGCCTTCGGCGAGGGTGCGGTGTGTCGGACAACCGTCCGCCGCCTCGACCGAGGTGTCGCGGTATCCCGTGCCGTAGATGTCTCCGGTGGATGCGTAGAGGATGCGTGCGTGCTCCGAACGGGCCGTGTCGAGGGCGTTTATCGACCCCAGTATGCTGACCTTGAGCGACTCGACGGGCAGGGCCTTGTTGTAGCGCACGCGCGAGGGCGCCGCGAGGTTGTAAATCTCGTCGCAGCGGATGCCGAATGCGTTGACGATGTTGTGGCGGACGTACCGGAATTCCGGGTGCGGCGGCATGTCGCGCAGCAGCGGCGAATCGGCGGTGTCGCGTATGTCCACGCAGAAGACTTCGTGCCCGTCGTTCAACAGACGCAGGCACAGGTGGGAGCCGATGAATCCCACGCCGCCCAGTACGACTATTCTCTTTTGCATTTTCTTCCCTTTTACCGGGGAAAAAGCAAAATCCATTCCATACCGGCGGCAATCCGGCCGGAAGCCCATGCGAGGTCGGAAGATTCGCTCTCCGGAACTTCTGTCGCGTTTTCAGGCGGCAGCTTGCGGTGGTCCGCTCGAAGGGCAGTTACGAGCAGGCCTCCGCAGGGCAGAGCTGCGGCCTGCCGATTCACCCGAGGCGAATCGAAAATCTTCCGGCCGCGGCTGCCAGAAGCCGCTCCTTTCCTTATCTGTTGTTTTTGATGTCGGCCTATTCTGTGAAAAGCGCCTTCGGGAGCTGGTCGACGCTGTTTATCGGGACTACCTCGATGCCTTTGGGACGCTTGCCGCCTTTGGCCAGATAGCCCGACACGATGATGCGCCTGAATCCGAGCCTTGCGGCCTCGCTGATGCGCTGTTCGGTGCGGGGCGCGGGGCGCACTTCGCCCGACAGGCCTATTTCGCCGGCGCAGCAGACCCCCTCGGCCACGGGACGGTCGTAGTAGGACGAGATCACCGCCGCCACGACCGCGAGGTCCAGCCCCGGGTCCGCGACCTTGAATCCGCCCGCGAAATTCAGGAAAACGTCTTTTTGGAACATCTTCATCCCCACGCGCTTCTCCAGCACGGCCAGCAGCATGTTCATGCGCCGTGCGTCGTATCCGGTCGTCGAACGCTGGGGCGTGCCGTACGCCGCACCGCTCACCAGCGCCTGCACCTCGATCAGGTAGGGCCTCACGCCGTCGGCCGACGCCCCCACGGCGATGCCGCTCAACGGCTCCTCATAGTGCGTCAGCAGGATTTCCGACGGATTGTCAACCCCCCGCAGTCCGGCGTCGAGCATCTCGAAGACCCCGATTTCGAACGTCGCTCCGAACCGGTTCTTGATGCCCCGCAGGATGCGGTAGATGTTGTTGCTGTCGCCCTCGAACTGCAACACCACGTCGACGATGTGTTCGAGTATCTTGGGACCGGCTATCGAGCCGTCCTTGGTGATGTGGCCGATGATGAAGATCGACGTTCCGGTCGATTTGGCGTATTTGAGAAGCGTCGCCGCGCATTCGCGGATCTGCGACACGCTTCCCGCCGACGAGTCCAGGAGGTCGGTGTAAATCGTCTGTATCGAGTCGATCACCACCAGGTCGGGACGGTGCTCGGCGATCTGCGCCACGATGTTCTCCAGCAGCGTTTCGGGATAGATCAGGCACTCGTCGTTGCCGATGCCGATGCGCGCGGCGCGCATCTTGATCTGCTCGGCCGACTCCTCGCCCGAGACGTAGAGGGTTTTCAGTCCGTTCGCCGCCAGCGCGATTTGCAGCGAGAGGGTCGATTTGCCGATTCCCGGCTCGCCGCCCACGAGGACCAGCGACCCCGGGACCATCCCGCCGCCCAACACGCGGTTTACCTCGGCGTTTCCCAGATCGAGGCGGACGTGCTCGCTTTCGCGGATGTCCCTCACGCGCTGGGGCTTCGCCGCGGGCAGGGGACCCGCCGCGACCGCCGGGACCGAACCGCTCTCGCGGGCGATGATCTCCTCGGCGAACGTGTTCCATTCGCCGCACGAGGGGCAGCGTCCCAGCCATTTCGGGGCTTCGAACCCGCAGTTTTTGCAGAAAAATGCCTTTTTGACCTTTGCCATACGTCCTCCTATTTTGCGTTTGCCGAGGTGTACTCCCGGCGCACGGCCTTCGTGATTCCGGCCTCGGGGTAGAGAGCTTGGTACTCTTCGGTCAGGTCGACCGTCAGGAGGGTCTTGCTCGTGCCGTCCTCGGCCTTGTAGGCCGAGACGGCGCAGGTGTACTTCATCGCCGGTTCCGGACAGTAGACGAGGATGTCGGTTGCGCCCGGGTCCTTGAAGAAGACGCCCCGCACCCGGTCCGCCTCCGCCGTCTGTCTGATCCGGAGGCGCCCGCCGTTGTATTTGGTGAATTCCAGCACGTAGCTTCCGCCCGCCTTCACGGGAGCCGCCGCTTCGATCTCCTCTCTGATCCGTTCGACCACGGGGTCCGTTTCGTTTTCCCCTGCCTTCGTCTCCGGTTCCGTGGGATCGGTGGGGTTCGTGGGATCTGTTGGATCTGTTGGATCTGTTGGATCGGTGGGGCCCGGTTCGGGGTCCGGAAGGGTGATTTCGGCCTCGACGCGCACGACGGGATAAACCGCCGTGTAAAATGCGTCGGAATCGTCTCCGCAGGCGGCTGCCAGCAACAGCAGGCAGGCCGTGCCGTATTTCAGTTGTTTCATCATAATCCGGAATCTTCGTCGATCAGTATTACCAACACCCGTTTGTCGGGCCAGCATCGCAGCATTTCCATCCGGGTGTTGCAGATGCGGTCCTGCGAGTTGCAGTCCGCGCAGACGCCCGTTTTGGCGCAGGGGGTGCGGAATCCGGGGTGTCGCGCTACGTTCTGCGGGGCGGCGATTCGGCGGATGCGCTCCTCGGCCTCGTTGCGGTCGGCCACGATCTTGTTGCGTCCCGCCACGATGATCACCTTCCGGGGGCCGAATGCCACCGGTGCGATGCGGTTGCCCACCTTGTCCAGCCAGTGCAGTGTTCCCTGCTCCGTCACGGCGTTCACGCCCGTGATGAAAAGGTCCGACAACAGCGCGCGGCGGCGGATTTCCAGCCGCTCCTCGTAGGGCTTCGAGGCGTCGAACCCGTCGAGCAGCGTCAGCCGCCCGTTGCTCCGCAGCCACTCGACGATGCCCGTTCCGCGCATCGTCATGGAGTCGCCGAACGACACGAGTTGCGGGTTTTCGGCCTCCACGACGGCCTTCATCAGGGCGAAGGCCGCTTCGGCGTCCTTCACCACCTCGGCCTCGAAACGGTGTCTCCGCAGTGCCGCGGCGCAGGCTTCCAGTTTTTCCGCAGTTCGGTTTGCCATTGGCTCCGCATTTATTTGATAAAGAACCGGTAAATGTCGTTGCCGTTGGCGTAGAGCAGCAGGAACAGAATGATGATCAGTCCGACATACTGCGCCGCTTCGAGCACCTTGTCGCTCACCTTGCGGCCCGAGATCATCTCCCAGAAAGTGAAGATCGCGTGCCCGCCGTCGAGTCCCGGGATCGGCAGAATGTTCATCACCGCGAGGATGATCGACAGGAAGGCGGTCTTCATCCAGAAGTCCTGCCAGTCCCACGTGGAGGGGAAGATGCTGCCGATGGAGATGAATCCGCCCAGCTCCTCGTACATCTTGGTTTTGGGCTGCACGATCATCTTCAGCTGGTCCCAGTAGGAGGAGATCACCTTGCCCGTCCTTTGAATACCGGCCGGAATCGCCTCCAGGAACGTATATTTCTGCGTGCGCAGCGCGAGGCCCTTGCGGATGACTCCGAGCGTGCCGTTCTCCGAGACGGGCGCTTTGAATTCAAAGAGCATGTCCCCTTCCCGCAGGACTGTCAGCAGCACCGAATCTCCGGCGTGCGCCTTCAGGTATTGGCCGTAGCCCGCAAAGTCGAGACCCGAAACGTTGTCGATGGCTACGATCTCGTCTCCCTTCCGCAACTGTGCGACGGTCGGGTTTACGACGCTGTCGATCAGAAAGGGGATGCGGGGCAGGAGGAAATTTTCGTATCCCTTCTGCTGGCGCATCGAGATCAGCTCGTCGAGCGGGAGGATCAGTTCCACCTGCCGTCCGTTGCGTTCGACCACGACGCTGCGGTCGCTTTCGGTGATGATCAGCGAGTTTACGACCTTGTTGATGTCGTCCGCCTCTTCGCCGTCGATGCTCACCAGCCGGTCCCCGTCGCGGAATCCGAGGCTGTGGCCCGCTTCGTTGAAGTTGTAGCCCCATTTGGCATCCTCGTTCGAAAAATAGCTGTCGCCCCAGGTGTAGCAGACGCCGATGTAGATGGCCACGGCCAGCACGACGTTCATCACCACGCCGGCGATCATCACCAGAAAACGCTGCCAGGCGGGTTTCGACCGGAACTCCCAGGGCTGAGGGGGTTGTTTCTGATACTCCTTGTCCATCGACTCGTCGATCATGCCGGCGATCTTGCAGTATCCGCCCAGCGGCAGCCAGCCCAAACCGTATTCGGTGTGTCCGCGGCGGAACTTGAAGAGCGAGAATCCCAGGTCGAAGAAGATGTAGAACTTATCGACGCGGATTTTGAAGACCCGCGCCATGATGTAGTGTCCCAGCTCGTGAATGCCTACGAGGATGGTGAAACAGAGGAAGAATTGAATGATCTTGGTTAGAATATCCATTGTCGGAAAGTGGTTACAGTTTCAGAAATTCCGCCGCCAGCGCACGGGCTTCGGCGTTCGCTTCGGCATAATCGGCCAGGGTAGGCGAGGCGATGAACGACGCGCGTTCCAGCGCATGACGGATGGCGCGCACGATGTCGAGCCACGCGCACTTGCGGGCGAGGAATGCGGCCACCGCCACTTCGTTCGCCCCGTTCATCGTGCAGGCCGCCGTGCCGCCGCGCCGCAGGCAGTCGTAGGCGATGTCCAGCGCCGGATATTTCGCGCGGTCCACCTCGGCGAAGGTCAGCTGCGGATGGTTCAGGAAGTTGAACCGCTCGCCCGGACGGTTCGCCCGGTCGGGGAACATCAGCGCGAAGCTGATCGGCATGCGCATGTCGGGCGTTCCCAGCTGGGCCTTGATCGCCCCGTCTTCGAATTCGACCATCGAGTGCACGATCGATTGGGGATGGAGCAGCACCGAGATCCGCTCGGCCGGGGTTCCGAAAAGCCAATGCGCTTCGATCACCTCGAACCCCTTGTTCACGAGCGTCGAAGAGTCGATCGTGATCTTCGCGCCCATGTCCCATTGGGGATGGCGCAGCGCCTGTTCCACCGTGACGTTCGCCAGCTCTTCGGCCGCGAGGTCGCGGAACGCGCCGCCGCTGCACGTGACGATCAGCCTTCGGACCGGGGCGCGTTCGCCCACGAGGCATTGGAAGATGGCCGAGT